>JAAUXU010000259.1_pt1 | contig 23821 bp, 19 predicted proteins | sample 7278151 | NCBI WGS metagenome assembly JAAUXU01 (sample SAMN14350113, study PRJNA611818) | marine sediment metagenome | isolation source: surface marine sediment (1.8m) | place: French Polynesia: Moorea | collected 2018-08 | reverse complement strand
TTTTTTTTTTTTTTTTTTTTTTTTTTTTTTTTTTTTTTTTTTTTTTTTTTTTTTTTTTTTTTTTTTTTTTTTTTTTTTTTTTTTTTTTGTGTTTTTTTTTTTTTTCTTTTTTTTTTTGGGGTTTTTGTGTGGGTTGTTGGGTGGGGGGGGGGGGGGCGCTATAGCTGGACATGGTGATGAGGCTTTCCTCGTAATGTATAACACCACACTCCCTGAAGGCCACGGTGGGAAAGTCCTCGTCCTCTGCCATAAGATCGATCTTGTGTCGCACAAGTACAGTCGATTTTCTCTGTCTCAGAGGGGGCTGAATTTCGTAACAACTCTCGATGTTACCACAGTTTCTTTGCTCACCAACTTTAACGACTCAGCCTTACAATGTTTGCTGCAGTTGATGGACGCCGTCATAAAATCGGGGATCCACTGTGCTGAGCTGAGTGAGGGGGGAAAAATGTAGGAGTTGATACGGAGCAACAGAAGCTTTCTTAAGGCTGACTTGTTGGAATCATAAGTCTGAGAAAGAGAGGGGCGAACCGGAGTAGGAGGGAGGAAAATTAGTCTGTCAGCCATACACTGGACGGGCGGGCGGGCGGAAGGAGAAATAATTTATTATTGCAATCTACGCTTGGTACTTCAGTACTTACGGTACTGTAGGGTCGACACGCCTGCTGGGAGTACAATGTGTTCATGTGAGTATTTTGGGCGGAGTCTTTTCTTATTACTTGGCTGTTTACAGAAACACTTTACAAGTGCGATTAGTTCATTTGTCAAACTGAGCGGTGTTATAGCATTTTTTCAAGATGAAGAGGAGTGACAAACAAAACGCCACATTGATCGCAGAGTGGAACACGTATGGACAATACCTGCAGGGCCCAGCCGCGCATGAATATGGACGGCCACAAAGTCATATCAGTGCTTTGACAGTGACAAACAGTCCAGATAGTGTGGAACTTATGTGGTTCGTCTTCCTAATATTGGTTCATGGGCCTGCATTTAATCCCCCCCAAATCGTTCACGATTTATGGTTTTCTTGATTTAATCTCCCTTGCTCCATTTGCAGTGCGTAAGTACGAACAAGCGAGCCAACGAGCACGAGCTGCTCTCCCCACCTCGACATCCCTCTTGTTGCTGGGAGCTTTAAAAGTAAGAAAAATGATGCAGAAACTTACCATCCGGCTCCGCTTTCCCCCCTCCTGCACACTGCACTGTATCAACTGACTGTGAGGAAAGTTTTTTCTTTTTTCTTTTAAGAAAACAGTTTTTTGCATGCGCTGTAGCAAAGGCTCCCTTTGTCCTCGTCACAGTCGTGGTAAAAGAGCAATAATCATGTTCTTGTTTTGCTACAGTATTGCTTTTCCCGCCCCTACCTGGCTGCCCATCTTTCTAACCGCACCCAAATGTTTTTTGAGGCACACGTGAGATCTCTCCCTAGGGGTTGGGGGGATTGCCCTGAATGATGCCGTAAGTAATCCGGGTGCATCCGTGCCTGATGTCTTGACGTCCGATGTGAAGATGGCGGATGATTCATTTCCTGCGCGGATGGGTGAAATAGGTCTATATAGACCCCGATGAGGGTTAATATGCAGATGCGTCATTGCTGCAGTCTCTTTTGATAAAATATGCAGAGAGCTCGGGTCGTTAAATCCTAGGTGCATGAACATAGTATGTATGTATGCCTTGAGTTCTACACAGCCCAAGGAACGAGGGGATTTTATGGACGATGGCGTCAGTGGAGGATCGATTTTAGGGCAAGGAGGAAGGGAGGGAGGTCTCTTTGTTTTATGGACCTGTGAGCGAAGAGCAGAAATGACCTCTTTGGGCTGCTGCGCTTTTTATCGCCCGCGACCTCCTCAAGTACAGATAGTGCGCACAATGTCACGTTTGAACAAAGTGCTTAGATTCTACGCTCGGGTGGGAAAGGGGACTGAAGGCAATGAAAATACCCCATAGTAGTTTGTTGTCTCCAAACAGTAAGCAATAAAATGAGTTGTCCGAAAAAAAAAGATGTCACCTCTGTTAACGGTGTTACACGTACCCAAACGACTGGCACCCTACTCACACTGGCGTGGTGCACTGCAACAGAGAACAGAGTCGCTCGAGTGACCTTAAGTCAGCTTTGCTGTGAGATTTATCGCTCCGCAGAAAAGTTCGCGGCTAATGCCAAAATCGTTTCTCCATACAGAAGACTGCAGTACCTACAGATAAGCCCTAAATTATTGACAATCTGCCATGGTTTTCATTCAAAAAGCAATATTTTTGAAATTATGGCCTTGTGGCAAATATACTATAGCGACTGAATGCGTCAATATATTACTACTCATCTCTGCATCTCATTTCCCGCAGTTGTTACATGAATACTTTTAAAATAAAAATATTAGTACTCTTTGGCACAGTTCTGCAGAATTTTACCAAACACTAGTTGTAACATTTTTCCCAGTATTAGCTGAGTTGCAGCAAAGCACTTTCAACAAAGTATACAAAAATTTGTCAAGAAAAAGCCTTCACGTGCGTTGAGAATAGGAAGAGTGCACCATATTCATTTTCCAAGGAAGCTTTATTTATGCTTATTGTTATGTTATTCATTGTCGCCAATGACCCTGAAGGGCATCACGGAGGAAAAACGTAAAGAGAGTCAGCAACGCAAACTGAACCTGGAATAGGGGGAGGTGGTGGACGACATCTCCATTTCGAGGGCAGACGCAGACATCTGTGTCGCGCAGTCACTGACTAATGTATAATCTTTGGAGTGCTCGTTTGAGGGTTTTTTTTTCGCATGCTTCATGAGGAGCGGAGAATATATGTTAGCTTATGCCAACGAAAGTCAAGATGACAAATACGTGGGTGCGAGTGATGGCCCGATGTCCAACGGCGGAAGCATCAGCGGAGCTGCCCGGAGAGAAAACTATCTTTACGTCTCTGCCGCACCGGCCCGGCGGCACAAAGAAGAGCAGTGACTGGGCTTGGTCTTCAGTCGGACCACTTTATACTGTCTGCTCTGCTCAGGGAACTCCTTTCATTCAAGAGAGTCCCTCACTTGGCCTTCAGGGATGCCAACAAGACTGCTGGCAACTTGAAGAACAGTATTCTATGTGCTTCGTTCTCGAACGAGGTCCCGAGTAACTGGGAAAACGACTTTATTGCGTCAAGCTGCCCTTAGGCTTTATAAAGTTCATATGGTAATTCATATGGCAACAAGAAAGTTCATACGGTAATTCATATGGCAACAAGAAAGTTCATACGGTAATTCATATGGCAACAAGAAAGTACATACGGTTATTCTTCTTACCCTTGGTGAGTTCATGGCATTTATTGCACTCTGAAGTATCGGGCACCTCTGCTCAGCTGAAATGGGAGCAACGTTTTTGCTCACTTCAGCTTATGCTGACCATAAACAGTACGGTTGCCAACTGAGCTGACCCTCTCAGCCCATTGCAGCAGTGTTCATGGTGGTCAGTGTGATTACAAAACCAGTCTATGACACTATTTCATTCCCGGGGAAAACCATTTTTATACCCGAAGGAATATCCTCAAATAATTTTTTTTGCTCCTACTCGGACTCCCGAGGCTATTTTGAGCTTGGGACTGATCTCCTTAAACATTCTTTTAATTTTTCTTTCAAATTGTTTGTTTAATGGTTCGGGCCGCATGAGCTCACCCCAAATCACAAAAAGTGTGCTCAAGAGGAGACAGGTTTGTTCACTTTACTCACTAAAGGAGTCACCAGCTGGCAGCAGTGGTAACTCAGCTCAGCTACTTCAGACTGAGATTCATCCAACTTCGCCTGCCATGTAGTAAAATTGGCTGACCAGAATTCGTAGTGTTTGTACCCCATGTTCCATATACGCATGTCTGGGTGTGTGTCCAGCTTTAGCGGGACAAAACGTCTGTCTGTCTGTGTGGGGGGTCGGGGGTGTTCGTCCAGCTTTTGCACTGAAATAGCTCTTACTTTCTGCTCTTCAGTGGTCCCTGACTGACACTCATGGAGCATGCCATATTTTGAGTACATTATATGGCATATGTAAATGCAGTGCTTTAAGAAATTGTCTACGAAATCGAGAGTCTTTACAAAATTGAGTTTATGTACGCAGCTGCAAGGAATGGAACTGCTCTATTCCGTTTGTTTTGGACCGATCACAGAAAGATTTGATTGGTTAAGATTTCTAGAGAAATCTGTGGCAGTCAATCTGGTGTCTTATAAAGTTGTTGATAAGCTGCAGTAACTTTAAAGAAGTCTGCTTTTGCTCCTGCTATTTACTCTTGAACTCTTCTTTAAGACACTCAAATTGAACGATGATGAGAGCAAAATCACCTTCGACGTTAATGTTCTATTGTATCAATGGATGTCGATCATTCATTTTATGTGCACAAGTCTATTCCAGGTGAAAATTGCCAGGCTCCGCCAGAGGAAAACTTGTCACAGAACTTTGTTACAAGTTGCTTTTACGTCGCGACCGAGGTGTTGATGGCCGCTGGCTGAACCTTCATCGTAGACGTGAAAATAACCTGAGGTCTGGGCAGTGACGCAAGTTCGGATGCTCGCGGCTGATCTCACGTACGCAGTAGAGCTTTTTGTTCAAAGAAGTTGCTTAGAAAAGTTCAAATTACAGCCACGCAACTTATCGTAGTTTTTGTATTAAAAGTGTGAAAAGTTATATAGAGGGGATTGATTCACCATTACAAGACAGAAGTGCCAAACTTTTTCTCTCAGAACTGTCAAAAAAATGAAAAAAATGTACTCAAATTTCAGCTTTGATGTTTGCCTTTGCCGCTGCAATTCTAAAAACTGGCGACGTGTTCTTAAACTAGTACCACAAACTGGCGAATAAGAGCCTCAGTTACCATTTAATTTTGAAAATTTGTGTGCGATTCCCATTGTATGGTTATTACTCCTGGAGGGCATATATTGCCGCCTGAAAGTGCCCGAGAGATATATTTAGAAACAACTTTCACAGCCCCTCGATCTCAGTGCCTCTGCTTGGTACAAAAGCTAAGCTGCAACCAGACTCTGGGGTGGTGGGGCCCCAAATTCCCACACCCATTGCAGGGCAGTTGCTATCCATGGAAAAATTGCAAAGTAAAGGTGCCCAGATGAAAGTCATTGCTTAAGTAATGACTGTAAAGACTCTGACTGAAATTGAAAGTAATTTTACGAACCACTTCAAGCAATCAAGTAATTTAGAGATGTCCGAGAACATACTTTTTAACGGGTTCACAACAAAACAAATCACAACAAAGGACACTGGAGTGAATTAATTTTCTCTATTAAGCTGAACCGAGTTCCACGAGGCAAAAAAAAGTCTGAGTGAAAAGTTCCTCGGTCCAAGCGGCGTTCTCAAATATGGAAGAGTGTTTTGGTGAACAAATATGGGTCCAAGGTCAAGTTCAAGAACAACTCTGCAAAATTCAACACAAAGCAAACAACGACAGGATTGAAATACCACTTGGAGAAATGGGAGAATGTCAAGTTGAAACCATGTGAAGCGATGCCCAGTGAAACCGAACAAGGTGGAAAATTAGGAGAGGTCTCCATTCAAGTCTGATGACCGCTGATCATTAGAAACAAACAGTCAAGTCTCTCAAAGTCTGAAAATAGCACAGAAAGAGAGATGACACGTGCAAAATGTTCAAGAAGAATGCAGCTAAATTCAAAGAGGAACTCGAGGAACAACTGGAAAATTCTCCAAGGAGAACAGTTTACTTCACTCTCTCGCTATGAGTGGACATTGAATGAAAATCATAGCTACATTTGCACGAGTCTCTGTTGTTCCAATTCAACTGTTTCACACTTGGGCATGAAAAGACTCACCAGCTTGACGAAAGCTGGTCGATGCATGACAATTTTGGCCAACTTCAGCCTCTATCTCCAACCTCACATCGTTGGAGTGGTGACAGAGCCCAAATGTGTCATTTGCCTGGCCTCCATCTTGTTGTTGGTGTCATGTATAAGAAGGCAGGAACTGGGCACAGTCAACAAGAGTAATCAATATTCCGACGGACCAGATAATGAAGGAGATGTCAAGCTTGAAAGAGCTACAGGGACGGTTGTGTTTGAGTTGGAACTTCAGGAGTCGGTCGCTCATGTCATCCAAAACATGCGAAAAATTGTCAAATTTTGTCGCAAATCGACTCTCAAAAACGACCTCCTTCAAATTCGCAGCAAGGAGTTGGTGCTTGTCCTCAGCACAGAAACAAGTGTTGCCTATTGGTTGAGTCAAAAGCGAAATAATTTCCAGAGGTTTTTTTTGCGAAAATTGGTAATGAAAGTCGAAATGAAAATTTCGGCATTTTGATAAAAATGTGACAACAGTGATCGGAAACAGCGCGAGTGCAGCTGGTGACAACATGGTAACCAAGTTGACCAACCAAACGGGGGCTGAGCTGCTGGACTCACCGATTGTGCTAAGAGCTCATCACTTGAAAAAGGAGAACAAGGTGTGAAAAGAGAGTTCAGCTAACCTATGGCATACACTTGTGACTCAAACATGATCAAATGAGACCGTCACAATTTGGTATTTAGCGCTCTGCCCGTGTCTTTTTTCTACTACTTAAAATGCAACGTCAAAACTCGAATTTTCTAAACTTTAATAGTTTTGGCAACACTAGTGGAACTTCTGAAGATGGTTTCTCGCTTCCCGGAGGTGCAGCGACCTGTGGGACAGACTTTGGCAGCGCTGAACATTGCTCCAATGAAGCACGTTGTGTGTCTTTGCGGAAGAGTGAGCGAGTCTTCGAGTGTATTCTTAAAAAGCTGCAACAACGAAGATGATGGTTGACTGCGGAGCTCCTTGTTGCCATTCAAGATCGAATCACATGGCGTAGGACATCTGTGGACATCATCTCCTGCTTGGAGAATCTGGACCCTCAAAACGACGCGGCCAAGGAGTCACCTCTACGTGATCCCAAAAATATGGATCTTGGCAATGTCACCCGAGACCTGCTGCAGTTCACATTCTATCCAAATGCTACTGATGAGAACTTAAATGAAACTTTTGGCTCTGGTGCCGACAAAGATGAGCCTGCTCCAAAGGAAACCAAAGCTGATGAGCTTGAAGAGATTTTGTTCAATCCCAGGGGAGCCACATCCAGGAGACAAACAATTCAAAACTATCCCTCTTACCCACAAGATGACTTTCTATGAAGCAACGAACGAATGCTAAAAGTTTTGAGGCTGCTCCAGACAGCACTAAAAAACCCTGCCTCCTTCATCTGTTGGAACAAAAAGATGCCACCGTTCCACATGCTTGTTCCTTTCCAAATAAGGCCGAGTCCAAGCCATGACATGAGCGGCAACCTGATTTTCATATACTAGCACATCAAAAAATCGCAGAGACTTCTATGTAATATCTGAGCATGACTTGAATTTTACATGTCAGTTCGGCCATGGTCTTGCAAATAAAAATACGTGACTTCTAAAATGCTATCAGAAATTACTTAAATTCTCCCTTGAAGATTTCAGATTTGCGTATTACCTTAGTAATTTATAGAATTTTTGCTCAAGCGGGTAATTGAGTATAAAAGTATCAATTTTGCTCCTCTTGAAAAGCATCTTTGTTCCAGTGCCAGTGCCAATTCACTGCACAAAGCATAAACATTCACCCTGTTCCTGATTGTCATGACTAAAGTACGACTTGATAACGCATGCAGTCCGGACAGCTAGTTGGTTTTGTCACAGAGTGCTCATGTCACCACAATAGCATGTGTGGATTTTATGCAGGGGCGTCAGTGCAACAGTGGCGAAATAGATTACTTCTCAAGTTGCACTTGCAATTTCCTCAGCTTGGGTACTTGAGGGAATTGCCCGGGTATCGAGTAGGGGGAGAAGAGAGGAGAGGAATTAAGCTCGAGTCATACTCACCGATCCCTACTTCGAGCCTTTTCTTTGTTCTCAATTCAAAAACTAAGGCGAGTTATTTTGGAAATTATTTCTGGTCATCTTTGCTTGATGAACAGTTACAAACTTCCGGAGCGGATCACAGATTGGGCTGTTCTCTGACCCCCAACGAAATTTTTGTGACTCTACCGTAGCAGATCAATGTGGTCTGATCCAAATCCTTTGTCCTGGTAGGAAAGACCGGAACGGAGGCAATGACTTGCTGTCCAAAGGAAACACTGATAAGTCCTTAAGCAAGGGCGTCGACCGTTCAACTCAAAATGTCATCAAATGAATAGGGATTAAAAGAGAATTAATGTGACGTAGTTTTCTGTGGGATCAGTCAATAAACGAAAATTGGTGCATCATGTGTATTTTCGTTTGACTCGCCCATGAAAGAACTTTCAGGCTTTTCCACACCATGGCAACAGTCTGAGACATGAACATTTGCAAAAGTTGGAAATTTGTCAGTACTTATGTTTTCATAGAACCGCACCTCCGAGTCAGCCCAGTTAAAAGGAAGTAGCGAAACTGATGGAGCTGTCGTGTGCTGACTTTTCGACTCACCCGCTCGCATCATTGTTGGAAAGATCTCAGTGCTCCAGGGTGCAACAACTTGTTAGGTAAAGGACGCAAGATGTGCAGCTTTCTGCGACATCGCGGCTAAAAAAAGAATTATACCGTGGACGTGTTGTACGTGTTTGTGTTTTGTGTATATGGGCCTTTCTTCACATACTGTGAAACCTTTGTACACACATCCACACACAACTGTGAAGCCCCCTATGTTTCCTCGCCGTCTTTGAGGCTGGTCATAGCATGCGGCCTCTCCAAGGATGGTTAGAGGGTTTTTGAACCCGGGGTACAAGGTGGAAGATGTCGTGCACCAGAAGGTGTTGATTTGTCAAGAAATAAGCGCTTCTCGTCCACAAAGTGATGTCGGCAGTTGCTTTTGTCCGGAGATAAGGGATGGTCCTACGGACTAGCGGGAGCCGCGGAATGACGTGAACAGGTCTTAAAAGTGGCGAGGAGATCCTGTCGCATTTTGCCTGACTCACACGGTCAGGGACTTTGATGTGTCTCTTTCCGTTGCCTCAACTTCTCAGAGTGTCAGAACTGCTCACTTTTTCTCCGTATACAAGACTGGGTACTCCTGGCCTTTCCCAATGACATCCTCTGTCTTGTCATGTCCATGAGACGGAACAACAGGTGGACTCGCAGTCTCATTGAGGATTCCATGGCCGCACTCAGACTTCTTCCTGGCCCATTCTGTCTTAATTTGTCATGAGTGAGGAGCGAATTCTTGAGTGATTTGGTCTCAGTGAACGAGTCCCATTATCCTGACTGCACTGAATACAAATCATGGAGCTTGATATGAGGAGTCTGTGACAAAGTCTCAGAATCTGCTCCACAGTCATGAACATTCCAGGCGTGTAGTGTATTTCATATAAACAAAAGTAGAGTCTAAACATTTCTTGGTTAACTGTGCTTTTTCGAATTTCGGCTCCATGAAAACTCATCAGAAATGCGATTCAGTCATGCACTGTGCAATGTGTGCATGCCACTGCAATGGACACTCAAGTAGTTGCACACTTGAGCTGCACCAAAAAAAAACCCCATTGAATAGACGTCACAGAAAATAGCATTTTCTCGTAAGTGAAGGTGTGTTCGTTTGTTGTTTGTTACTGGGATCCCCCGCCTGGGATTGATGCCCCAGTGGAAGAAAGGAGTAACCCTGGATTGGTTCCCTTCCTGTCCCTGCCGATGGCAAACATCTAAGCGCTTAGCAGACCGTAGTGCCTGGCGTGGCGAGTCCGCCAGTGGGAGTGAAGGTGTGTACAGGGTTGGCTTTTACGGTCTCTTTGACGCACGACGGCGCCACTTTTGGGGAAAGTCTATTTGCGGAAGCTTAAAGCAACACAGAAATGAAGATTTTTTTTTTAAAAAAAAACTAGTTCAATTCGACCGCCGGCGTCCTCGACAACAGCTCTGAGCTGTCGATTTTAACGGCCAACCCTGTACACTCTGCCCACCCAAGACAAATAAATACACTTCAATTCCTTACAAGACCTATGTAGTGATTTTGAGTGAACTTCGGGTATACGCAACTTTTTCCTGTCTTCCAACAACTGCATATATCCAAAGTGGACTTTTCGAAGTTTATAATGTTCTTGCCCATCAAGATCAGCCTGAAAATGTTAATTTTGTTTTGTTTGGCCGGAAAGTTAACCTTTGGCGTAGTTGTAGCTCGAAAATTAAAATATTCTTTATTGCGGTCACTTGTGACTTTGAGTTAGGCGATCGGTCGACGTTTGATTTTCGCACATATTTCGTCAGCACTCCAATAGAGCGGAAATCAATGTTCTCCCAAAACTGAGGGTTCCTTAGTATAGTCCTTTATTTCAGCTTCAATGCGGGAAAAAGTCAATGCAGTAGATGATGATCTTATAAAGGTCACTTTGGTGCACAGGATTTTGATCTGTACACCTGTCTGACTGACATTTTTATTGGAAGACAAAGTATTGACCGCCTTGTTGTTTGTTGTCTATTTTGCCCTGTGCAATAATCTGACCACTACAAGCAGAAAGTGGTATGAGCGTTCTGCACTGTAATGTGGCTCTGTTCAGACATTCTGCAGATTATTCCGAGAACTATGCCAGTTTAATTGGTTTTAGTTCACTTTGACTTACTACCGGATGAAGCAGAAGAGCACGAAATTTGTGCCGAAACCAAAGGTAGCTCCAGGAATTTGTGCAAAAAGTTAACGACTTTTATCAAGTAAATATATTGGTATGATTACAGAAATCAAGGTTTTTCCAAAATCGAATTTCCAATGTCGACTGTTTTTTGACCAAAGGCCAAATACCTGGCATCATATTCCAGAAAAAGTACCTTTTCCAACTAGCCCAGAAATGTGCCTTGCATATATGCATGCTCAATGATTGCTTGGGTCAGAAGCAAAAGGCGAGCACATCACTAAAACGGTCGGAAAGGATCATTTTGAAACTCGGTTTTTTCATTTTCGATCATGATCCGCATTCCTGCAGATCACCATATCTGCATATTAATGTGCACATTTTGTCACATATTTTGTGCAGCTCTAGAAATGAATATGATCCTGATCAAAACCAATACCCAACGCAACCCAACTTAGCATAAGGCTGGCTGGGCCTATTTAGTGCCCCGATGACCCAACTCAATCAGTTAACCAGACCTTGGTGTCTGGGTAACATCGCGGAGGCGCCAATTTTCAAAGGTTTGCTTTTTTCATTATATCTCTGTAATAATAGACTAACGTAATAGTTGCTAGTTGTTTAAGCTTTCATTCTTACAGTGGTGAAACTCTTGCCATGGTGAACTTTAACCTGGTGACCATGAGTTTTACGATGTCGAGAGTAACAGAAAGTCATTTACTAGGGTGGAATTTAAAGGTTGCCTGCCTGTTTGTTACTCTGTCGGTTCAAACAGAGATGAAACAGTAGTCTAATCCAGGATTAATTCTTTTTTCTTTTTTGAATACGCTGCACGTTCTCCATTAATTAGTGTCACAAGATGTACACTTGTCTATTACTATATAACTTAAATGAGAAGTAAGCGCCATGAACCAATAGTTTCTACGTCTAAAAAGGCTTCCTCTTGACTGATCTTCCCTGCCACTATACGAAACTCATCTTCTGTGTACGTGTCATTCCGTGTGTCATGTGTGTTCCGCACGACCGCTGCACTGAACAGGAAGGGGGTGGGTGGGAGAAGTGACGGTGGCAAAGATAATCAGCCAGTGGCAAAGGTAAAAACAAAAGGGGTCCAGGTGCAGATCGCATGGACGACAGAGTTCATGGTGAGTGTGAAGTGCGAGAACAACGTCGAGGACTTGCGTTCTTGTCCAGCAGTGCAGAAGTGGGAAGATACCCAGCAAAGCAGGTCGAGTCCATTACTACTATGTTATAAAACTGTAAAGGTTGTGGAACGATGAGAAAAGTCCTTTTCCTCGTCTTCATCGCTTCACAAGGCTTGAGAAAGACATGTAGTAAAAAATTCACGTGAAATCCAAGCCCAAACCAATAGATATTGGTGCGAGTAACATAACTTAAAAGGATAAACAGAGCTAAATACCCCTGTTTCTACAGGGTTTGGGCCAACCTTCCCCCCCCCCCTTTGTCCCTGTAACTGAGTGAATTGGCGATGAAAGAATTCTCGCCGTATCCTCTGTCGAAAGAAATCCTGTTATCCACACGAAGAGGGAAAGTTTTGTCTGACTCGAATGCTTAATGCATGGTGAGGGTCACGTAGGACCCACACAGAGGCAGAGAAGGGCAAGGCCGTATGAGCCTGCGCACACATGTACACACGCACTCCATGGACCGTGTTCTGTGTGCATTCTGCGTTTTTTTGTCTCTGGCGAATGCTAACGGGGGAGGAGGTGGGAGGGGAGGCCATGAGGGCCTCTGCGAGGCCTCTGCGCGGCCTCGGCCCCCTTTTTCATGCTCTGCGTGGCAACCTCACATAGTTTTGCGTAGACCGACCGGAAACGAAAGAGACAGAATAGGGATCATGTTCACTAGCGCGAACAACAGGCCTTTTGTAAGGCAGAGACATGGTGGCTTATACGCTACTTGGGCGAGCTTTTAGGTATAAAGGGAGGCTACTTCGGACACTTTCATAGTTTCCAGTTGTTTTATGAAAGCGCATGCAATAAATGAAAGTTTCCCTCATTTACTTTACTGCTTCACATTACTGTGTATTGGATAAAAGCGATGCCCAGGAGCGAGAGCATCTTCAAACGGTAGTTGGGGCCCCAATTCGCCGTTTACTTTTGACATTTGCAACGGCAAGAGAGAGATGAGAGCGCGCAAGAAGGAGGACTCAACATTGTTCAAGAATGCGTCCCCAGTGGACCGTGGCGTACAGAACGACTTGACGAAAGTCAGCGAGTCGCTGCATGGCATAAAGAAATGCTTACATCCAGTACTGTTTTTAGGGTGCACATGTGCGCACAAACGGATCGACATTAGATCAAGTGTTCACACTTACCCGACGACCCACATGTGAAAACCGAGAGGAGTAGGAGCAGTTGTGGCAGCTTCATCCAGCAGAATTCAAGGTGCCAAGGGCTTTCCTGAGCCCAGTGGGGTCGTCCTCTCGACCACCCCGAACTCCAGTCACAGGCCCACATTGTCGCGACCAATTTGTGGGAGAAAAGTTTCGGACAAGACTGGAGAGACCTGACAGACAGCCTCTCTCTTCAGATACGAAATTTCTTTATGAAACTAACTTTTTGCCGACCTCTGTTCTCTTGCACCAGACACAAATGTGCTCTTCCGTCCCCCGAAGGATGGCGTGTCGAAAATTGCCTCCTTCATTTTGGTTTTGGGGCGTCTTTTGTTCTGTAACTCTCTTATTCGATTTGGGCCACTTTGGTCATGGCTGACATACGCAGATGCTTGCACAAACGCATGTGTGAGTGTACTCTAATAGCAACCGTGAAATTTATGCTCGCCAAAGTTTTGAAATATCGCAGATTTTTTGTTCGCTGCAACAGCAATCAGGTCTTTCCAAGTAGACCTTAGCCCCCATTTTCGTCCACTTCCTTGGCAAACTTTTTTCCGGCAAAGAGACGCGACTTTTCTCGAGCAAGAGGACAGAAAGGAGAAAAGTTTGCGTCGCTACCACTCTCTTTGGAAGATACCAAGAGTCAGTTGATTTCTCTCTCTCCACAACAAAAAGCCGAGGGAAAATGTTTTTGCTGTCCTTCTGTTATGTATTTGTCTCACTCTTCATTGGCCCGAACCATCGCGTCGACGACCTTATATCGATGGATTTGTGTTCTTGCCCACTTTCTCCGAGCTTTTTTTCAGGGGGGGAGGGAAAGTCGCACTCGCGGGAACCTTTCTCTCTTCTCGGTCCCTAAGGGATCGACCAATGGCGAGTATAATCGCCAATGACTCGAGATGGCGGCTTTGTCACTATTCACAGAGAGCGGGCAAAGCGTTGTTCACGTCCATGAGAGTCAGCACTGAAGTCTGGAATCAGATGTTTCCACCTCAGCCACTTCTTTGACGTACACGAAGGAGGAGAGGACGGGAAAGAAGAAGGAAGCCTCGGTAAATATGGGGACAAAAAGTTTTTGCCCCTTATAAAACATGTAAGACGTCTCCTGGCGAAGGGAAGCGGCCCTACTTGTGTCGTTGTACGTGTGAGCGCTGGCAATCTGTAAAGGAACAGGGCATTTAGAGGCACGTGAAGTCATAGACGAAATATAATACAGTAAAGTGCTAGATTTAGCCATCCGAGAAAGCTTTCTAGGACGTGCCCAAGGGACGAAATTGTTCATGACATTCATTGCGTACGCCTTTAAATGAAAATTGCACTTTTGCTAATTGGCCTCACTCATGCCAGGCCTCCCCCCCCCTCCCAAAGAAAAGAAATCTTTGGCAGAGGGTGAAAGCAACGACCACTGTATTTCATATTAGGGTGTTTTGAGAGCCTTGTGTGCAGCACATGTTACTCGAAGCAGAAAATACCAGCATTAGTCAGGCAGGCAGGCAGGCAGTTACGCAGTTTTGAGCACCTTCCTTAGATTTCGATTCAAGCAAAATTTAAAAGGGTTGCCTTCAACTCTGCAATCTCTGTCCGCCCCCTTCTGTAATGCTATCAGCGTCAGCTGGAGCCACAAATGGTGGCATGGAAGAAACAATTAATTGCTTTCTTCTCCTTGGGCTCACCGGTCGCCACTTCTCATCTAAGCTCGGGTGGTTTGTCGAGTGTGCGTGCAACCGCAAATACAGCACTGATAAAAGCGGCGCGGAAGGATTAAGTACGTTGGCAGTCCCTTTTCCGAGGTAAAATTAAGGCTTTGTAAATAACTTTCCATTTCATTATTGCTGTGGCGAATTTAGTCCCACCTTGAGGTTATAGTGTGCAAAACGAACAATCACACCCAGACACCCACACACAGCTCTGGAGCCAGCATTTGTGCCATTTGTTCAGTACCAACGAACAATCAACAGCAGAAATGCCGTAATGAGCCAACACCCTAATCGCTCTCCAACGGGAGCTTGAGTCCTGTGTTTTGTCTTCCCTGAGTGCCACCAAAAGTGAATGTTCAACTACCCGTCCAAGAGTCGTGTCTCCCGCATAAATAAGGGAAAATTAAAAGGAGAACAATCTCACCGACTCTGACAAATGGCCCAAAATATAACTCGGGCAAATGGTTGGAATTTCCTGCGACAAACAAAAGGCTTCCTCCGCAAAAACATGGTACGCCACATACATGTAGATGTCATCGCGTGAGAAGAGACAGTTTTGCGTAAGCCACAAGTAGTAACCTCTATCCTGTGGAGCAAGTCCGGTCGAGTTGAAATTATACCACTCCTGTCTTGAGGCCATGTGGATAATCAAAAAGGGTTGCGGAATGAGCAAGAGGACTGCTCTAAAGACACTGCTACAAGGGCTACAGGCCTGTACACGCATGTACAGTGTAGCTGCATAAGTACCATGGGTGGGTACGCAGGAGCGGTGAATTCACATTCACAGATACTGTGTGCAAAAACGAGAGCGAGCCCACATTTGTACCTCTGGTGGCATGATTTTCTTATCCTTTGAGAGCACCACCACTTAGCGAGATTCCTTTCTTTCTCTACTTTCCACCTCACTTATCCTAGCCTATCATTAATTATTACCCCTTTGTTGAATGTGTGTGAACAAGAAAGTGTACGGAGAGAAGTTCCGCCACCTCCACCTGTCAGAAAGGACTCGCATTGGTGTCGATGGCCAGCTGAGAATTATTGCTGCAGATAGGCTGATTACTGCCTAATGTCCCATTCGGGTCCGCAGGTGCGCTGAGCCACTTAAGAATGCAAGCTGATAGTAGCGTGGAGAAAATCGCCACAGAAACAGCGGCAATAATTATGCACAAGTGGATATGTGGACAAATAATGGCGAAGAGCTGCACATGGGGTCTTCACGCAGGTGCGCTACTGCGGCCATAAGCCAGGCAGCTTCTGCCTACCAATTGCTAGCCTGTGCGCAGCAATACTTTCACTCATACCACGACGATCAAGAGAGTGCCATGCATGGTGGTTTTACCTTGCTTCCTTTTTTGCACAAACATGGATTTCTTGCTCTGGCCCAACTCAAAGGATATGGCCGATATGCACAACACGTAGGACAAAAGGCGTCTCAAGTTGGACCAGGGGACTTTCTACTGCGTTGCAAAAACCTCTCCGGTTCCATAAAATGGCGGAAATTGAAACGTGCCTGCCAAAACCCCGCCTCATTTCTTTGTTCCCCCAATAAAACTTGCCGTGTCTCAAACGAGAAATTTCGGATAACTTACTTCAGGTCCAGTCCAAAGGGGAGAAATCACCCACTTTCATAAAGTACCGATCCAATGCGCGTGTTCTATGTTTAGTTCCCGCCAAGGACAAGTTCTTGCATCGCCGCCTCGAATAGGCTAAAGTAGTGCTCTCGTGGACTAGCAGTTGACACGACTTTGCAAAGCCGTCAAGAAAGATTGACTTTCGCTGTTCTGGCTTTGAGTGCAATCTTCTTCCATACGGAGACCAGGCGGACTGTGAGGACGAAGCTCTTGACCCAACTCGCCTGGTACTCAGGATCAACCCTGAACGCGTTTGTACCCTGTGCGTTCATAAATTTTCAATGCGCTGCTTACACCCCGACCTGCACTGATCTCCTACGTAAGTTAATACGGGGAAACTCACACGAGGGCCGGTGTTTGTTTTTGTTCTCTTCGGCCGCCGAGGAAGGTCGAACCGTTGGATGCTGCTTCTGACTCAAGGAGAGGTGGCCTGAGACAGTGGTGAGAACAGTGACCACGGACGTCAGTGCCGGTCGCAGTACTGAGCGTGTACACAAACTATGCTGGCTCACGACAATGTGAGCGTGTGGTGGCCCCACTATTTTCTTCGACGGCGCTTGATTTCTTGGAGAGTGAGAATGAGAGGGAGGACGGAGAAAGGCACTTAGGTTATCTTCCTCCTGCCAACGGCGTTTGGCGGCGCCACGGGCCAATGAGAGAATCCGTTTCAAACGGAGCAAGTGCGCCCAGGAGAAAAGGGGCGCGAACAGGAGGCACGAGATAGTCTATTTTCTACTTACTTACGTATCTACGTGGCATTCACGACTCTCAAAGCTTTACCAAACACTTGGATTCATCAGCGTTGCTGAAAAATGGATTGGTAGACACACTCGCACATTGATAACGGAACCGCAAAATACCTGCGTCAGCAGGTGAAATTGTCCGCTCCAGCAGATTACCCCAAAGATGACGTCGATGACATTGAATAAAACAAGTGTAGGTCTATGCACTGTCGTGCATTACGCTGGAAGATAGCTTTTCTGTCCCTAATAACGTACATATCTGCCAGAGCTTATCCAGACCTGCACGTTGTCCGGGTAAGGTAAGTACGTAAAAGATATTCATGTGAAGTTATGAACCGTGATAATGAAGAGCGAATGAGCGAGAGAGCGCAAGGATGAGAAGAGAAGTATTACCCCGACCCACAGTGGGATGGTCCCTCTTTACAGTCCAGGTCCTTCCTCACGTCCCTCAGGGTCCAGGCGAAACGATAACAGTTCACATTAGCATCACTCAGTCATGAAAGCGACAAACGTGTGACGCAACGACAGAAAGGAGACCAACCTTGGCAGTGAAATTTGCATTACATGAGTCAGATAAAACTTTTTCCACTTTAAAGTTGGAGAAACTGAAGCGGGCGCTTCTACCTTTGTCTCCTTTGATTGGGGAGGTCGACGCCTACAGCAGAGAGACAATTTCATATTTCCCTCCCCCCTTTGAACTTTATCTGATGCTGAATGCTATTTGCTCCAACCCCTTCTGCACCAAGAAGTTCGAAAGACGTCGCTATGAGTGTTTCTTCTGCCCCCCCCCCCCGATGGTCTTCGGCCTTCGGCCCACGTGGTCGGTACTCGGACACCTCAAAGTCGCGCAACCCCGATTACTCTGAGACCCAGTCTCCTCTTAAGAACCTCCAACACCGGTCGCTGGGGACAGAAAGCCTCGAAAAAAAAGAACGCGTGTCTTGCGCATCCTCTGCCGCTGTTTTGAGTAGCCATCTTTTTATGAACGCGTTTGAGACGCAGCTTCTAGGTAATATGGCATATTTGTCCTCAGCACATTCGCGATGCATTCACAAGCTGCAGAAAAGCTGCAGACCCCGAGTACAGAAGCGGCTAAGTTCTATTGATGCTCTCGCAGATTGTGCGTCCCAGAGCAGCACTCTCAATCTCTCAGGAGCTGTCTCTTTTGGTGGTGAAAAGGATTTTCCATCTTCCTGCGGCTATCAATCAGACAGTTAGTTAGCTTGAAAGCTGTCTGTCTCTCCCCTTTCCCCACTCTTTTGATCTGTCCGCCTCAAATCCGCGAAGTCGCGTTGGTTGGTGTACAGCCTCGCATTACCAAGGTAGTCCCTCCTGTACGTAGGTGGATTAGTTTGGTAGTTCCAGGGAAGGATTTACGTGCTGCGGACCTTCCCTCCGGATCCCCTCCCCGCCGGTCCCCTTCCCCCGGCGTCCTCCCTCCCTTTCGGGGCGACCAAAGAGGGGCAACCCCTTCCGAGGTGGGTCACCCCCTCTGGGAGCATCTCTTACGGCCGCAGGAGAACCTGTTGTTACACTGATTGTGTTTCATGAACAATCCAACAACTGGGGCATTTTGAGCAGGACGTTGGCCAGGTCCTCGTACCTCATCTCGCTGAATGGGACAATGCCGAAATCAAGTGGTGCATTCATAGCTGTCTACTCCAAAAGAATCTCCAGGATGTCCGAAACAGGTTATGTCTAGTTTTTTTCGGCTCGTTCCACTCTCCAGAGCTTGAGTTGGAGGAGGCAGCTGCCATCATTCCATGCCTGGTCTCAATCGGTCAAGCAAGAGAACAAGTTTATTTATTATAATGGCCCATACTAAATGGCTCAGTCTATTGTAGTGGGCTCTGACCCCATTCAGAGAGCGGAGAGGACCCCCCTCTCCTCCTTCCCCGTCCCGTTTGGTCCGAGTCGGACACAGACGAACAGAACAGACTTTAGGTGTAAGATTTCTTCTCTCAATTGGACGTCTGACCAAGGTAGAGGGACAGAGAGAGTCCTCGAAGTCGTTCCTCATTGTGTGCTCGTGCTCAAGGCCCACGAGAGCTGCTTATCTGAGTGCTGCTGGCGCGATCGATTTGTACACTCTCTGGGTTGCAGAACTTGCGAGGGAAGCAGAGATTAACATCTACCTCAGCGTGCTTTCATTGTGCTCGGTAAATCATGTAGCCTCATGATGGGATCGGGTGCGTTTTTTTAAGGCAAGTCCGTCCTCCACTGAAGTATTGGCACATGTTGCACCAATCGGGGACTGATCCCCAAAGGTGCACCCGCCTTTGCAACGCAGTAAGAACAGCCCAATCCCTTCTCATTTTTCCCCCTGTTGCGGAGATAAAGGGGGAATTATTCCTGTCAGACCCGCGGACACTCGTAAAACTCTTCACGTGGGTTTCTTCTTTTCAATTTAGCTTTCGCGTTAGGGTAAAGGAGAGATCAAGCCTACATCTTATAAGATCTCAAGTGAGACAGGTTTAATTAGAGGAAGAAGAAAAATCAGCGAGATAAAATTCAATGAGGAGGGAATTATCGTGTTTTTCCCCCACCCAAAGACGACGCCAGAAAGTGTTCCAGATGTGTGTTATGCTCAACTTATGTACAGGGTCGCACGCATTGTCTGACACACTTTTTTGACCTCCGCCTCCACTGCTTGGAGGGTCTCGAGGCTGAAAACGCCGCAAATGATCAAGCGATTTCCACTCTTGACTCCGATCGACCATAACTTTTTTTTGTTTTTCGCCAAGGAGAGCTGAAATCATTGGGCAATTGAAGGCTGTAAATTCGGCAGCCTTGATCATTCGCAACATTTTTTTTGCCCCGAGACCATCAAAGCAGTGAAATCGGATGTCAAAAGAGTGTGTGAGATGATATGGGTAACCCGGTGTATGCTCGTCTGAAAGGTTTTGGCAGAAATGAAAAATGTAGCTCACGTACGTATGTACGTCCGTCTGGGGAAATTGGACGTCAAAAGTGAAACTGATAATGATTGAATCGATGACAAGAGAGCAGAAATTTGCATTATTGCCAACATTAAGAAGCACGTGACAGAGCTGCCGAGCTAAGCTCAGCTTGTAACTTAAAAACGGTACGCAGCAGGGATCAAAGACCAAATTGATTGATTTACTTTTCCACTTGGTCTCCTTTCAATGGCTTCTTTCTTCTCAATAGGATGGCAGGAACAATCTATGGTATATAGTACGTACATGCGTACGTACGAACGTACGTGCCAGTGAAGAACGTCAGTTTTTAAGGCACTGTGACAAAATGCGCTACCTGGACGATTAACAGAAGTTGCAGTGCAAAGGTACAGTGACAAAGTACTGCGCGCGGACTTCTGACTCCAGGAGTCTCCAACAGCTGCTATTTGCGGCGTCTTATTTCCTTCGTCGTCGCTGAATCGAAGATCGGAGCTTGCCAAAAAAATGCTACCCGCGGAAAAAACTGTGCAGAAACATGCGAAAAAGATTTCCACCAACTGAGGGTGACAAATCTATGCACTGCACAAGTTGCTGGCGCTACCGCAGAACTCGTAGCGTGATGAGAGGATGGGAGAAGAAAAAGGCAATAATAGGCGGCACCATTTGCAAGGGCGATTGCATCTCCATGCAAATGGCTCCGACCCAAATCACTCCGACGCAGTATAAACTGGCCAGCGGGGGGGAAAAATCCGCAAACGTTAGTATTGCTCGCCCGCCCCGCATAGGAAATGTTTGTCCCTTCCATTGTTTTCTTCCCCGGAGAAAAGATCTCAGTGTTGATGCTGAGGGAAAGGACCCATTTGTAGGGCTGCGCGTGTGCCAGAAAAGTGCCAGAAAAGTGACAAGGGAAATGTAGAAGAAGTGGGGAAAAAGTAGGCCTAGTTCTCCCCGCCCAAGTCGGAGACGGACAAATTCAAAGGTAAAAATGGTTCCTTTTTTCCGATCGCCCCAACGATGAATCCCTTAATGGGAGCCCTATGGGAATCGATTTCGCCCTGTACGAGAGGCCATGATTTTCAAGAGGGACAACCTCCCCCCCCCCCTTCCCGTTAGCGCTCACCCTCCTTGTGTGAGAGGCTTAGCCTTAAATGGTCTTTCTCGTCCATTTTGTTCTGGCTTTTGTTCACTCTGATAATGTACGATCTTCCTATAACTACTCTTGCCGGTTTCTTTGTGCCTTAACAAAAGTGTCACTGAACTACTGCAGAAAGGACGTATTCAATTTTTTTTGTCAGGCTTTTTTTTCCAAAAAAAAACTCCCTGAACGGTTAGGGAACTAAATTTAAGGAAAACATGCTATTGTGGAGTGGTATTGGGATCGTCTCCAATCTTCCCGTGATTGATAGTGGGCTTTATTGGCTATTTGTTAGGCATCTAACGTGAGGGCCACAATGGACACTTGCCGCGGCCACCCAATACAGTATGACAAACACACTTCTGAAGGAAGAAAATGAGATTACTGTGTAGAGTCAAGATGTTGAAGAGACCAAAAAGTTTACTTCTGTAATGTACCGAGGGTGAGGTTGACTCGTAGAATAGAAAAATGAAACGAACTCAGAGAAGGTCAGATCGAGAGTGACCACTGTCTTTTGTATGCTGCAATATTAGCTGAGCAGAGATGAAGAGAGGTGTGCACTTAGAAATGCCCATTGCATGTAGTGCGATGTCTTAGGTTGGGTTAGGTGAAAAATTACAGAGTGTATCAAAAGTCCATGCACATTGAAAATGTATCGTAAATCTGCATTTTTCAACATCTCTTGTGAGATTAGAACTAGAACAGCTTTCCTTTGCGACCCTTTGAAGTTCTCTAAGTTGAAAAACAACAAAACTGCATTGCCATGAAGGAGCTCTGGGAAGAAATTACATTGGTGCTGTGGAAACAAATCAAAGACAACTTCGGCTAATTCTGCATCTCTACAAGACCTATCTACAGGGTTAAGAACAAGTGCAACATCACCAGGGATCCTCGGGATGGAAGGCTAACAACGACCCGTTCAGAGGCCAATATTGAAGCCGAGAAGCCAAGATTGAAGCTTCTCGCTGGAACAATATTTGCAAGATCATCAGGGAGTTGACCGTGGACAAGAATGCTGTCAGTGGCATTGTCACTGCCGAGGGTGAGACTTTTGAAAAGAACTCCAAGAGGAACAACTAAACCAACTACTGAAACCAAAAACTATTCAAAAAGAGTCAGTAAGTAGTTGCGAACATTGCTGTCCAGATCGTCATCCTCAGCATCGTCCACAGAAGCGAATATGGCAGCCCAGATCGCACACAGCAGTAGCAACTGTGGCAGTCCAGATCGCGCTCAGCAGAGGATTTGTGTTCATGTCGAGATGTCCCGACTGCCAATGTCGATGTGCGTTGTTGATGTCAAAGGGTCACCCGGTCGCACTCCTTTTGGAACTTCACGGAACCTAGCAACCTCCCAACTCGGACACGTGCTTGTTCATGATGCTGGAGGACCCGGGGAGTTAATTCCCCTTGGAAATGGTGGGCAAGGAGGGTAGGAAGATTCTTCCATGAAAATTTTGGGAAATTTCATCAACTTTTATCCTCCGAAAAAGCCAAATTCAATCCTCTTCGGCATGCCCTCCCCCCTCCAGTTGACTTTCTCCTTTGAGCACTGTAGCACCGAGATGGGCAGCCTTGACATTGAACCTCTGTGCACAGCATTGTGCCCAAGGATCACATCTACACGTTCCACATCAAAATTCCACCTCAACACGTTTCAGTACAGCATATGAGGTGATGTCAGGCTGGACACAAATTACCTACGGCCAGGACTGTACACGCATGTCAAACCTGCATAGCGTCACTTTAGTTTCAGATGAGCTTTTGCCACAGACTTTTGGTACACACTGTATTAATACTGCGATGAAGGGTATATCAAGTCTCATCCCCTAGAGGGCGATGCAGGCCAAAATGTCCCAGCGACTTAAAAAAAAGGCCACACATCCCAACGTGCGTGAGGGGAGCTTGAAGTGCCCAAAAGTCATCATGATTTTCGTGTGCGAGCTGTTGACGCTCACTTTTGGGGTTTAGAAAACGAAATTGCAGATTGTCTCCCAAAAAAGACTAAGAACGTTGCTGAGTTTCACGACAATCACACACTGTACGACCGCCACGAGAAATTTGCTTGCCAAACCGTACTCATAGGAAAGGCTCTGTTTTAAGCTACTGCATGGCTTTATTGAAGATAAATCATTTGCGGAAAAAGTTTGCAAATTGCGCACGCTGTCTTAGGGGAAATAAATTTTCCGCTTACTCGCTCGACAATCGCAATTTCTGTTCCCTTCATGCAAATGTGTGGTCATTTCCAGAGGCGATAACGGTCAACATGACTTCAGTTTACGCGCAGCTCCCGGCCTTTCTAAATGTAGTTTATGCGCGTTCACAAAGCTCTAGTCACTTATCATACGTATGTTGGAGCGGGCAGTGGCTTCTTCCTAATTTGCATGGACTTTTACCCTGTTTTGCATGTTATCTCTGGCTCACGAGAGCTTCTTCCGCCTTCCAGCACGACATGAAAGCAATGTCGTAGCGTATACAGTATCAGTAATTTCTCCATATATGGAGGAAGCTGAAAGCATTTGCAGGGGACAGCACGGAGGTACGTAAAAAAAGCATATCGCACTGCAGGCCCGAGAGCCTTCTTCTTCACACAGAAAGTGAAACTCCGCGGGGGGGGCGGGCGCGGGGGTGGGGGGGGGGGGGGGGGGGGGGGGGGGGGTGGGGGGGGGGGGGGGGGGGGGGGGGGGGGGGGGGGGGGTGGGGGGGGGGGGGGGGGGGGGGGGTGTGGGGTGGGGGGGGGGGGGGGGGGGGGGGGGGGGGGGGGGGGGGGGGGGGGGGGGGGGGG
>JAAUXU010167403.1_pt1 | contig 23828 bp, 24 predicted proteins | sample 7278151 | NCBI WGS metagenome assembly JAAUXU01 (sample SAMN14350113, study PRJNA611818) | marine sediment metagenome | isolation source: surface marine sediment (1.8m) | place: French Polynesia: Moorea | collected 2018-08 | reverse complement strand
TCTTATGTCTCTTCTTTCTATCTTTTTTTTTTTTTTTTGTTTTTGTTTGGTTGTTTGTGCCCTCCGGGGGGGGGGGGGGGGGGCCGCCCCCCCCAACGCTAAATATCTGACGATGCAAATGCTGCGGGACGACGCTGTTCTTTGCGACGTCTGTTGATTACCTCGAACAATGTGTTTATGGCATTAGTAGGAACATATTGCAGCTACAGTGCAATACAGATACAACGAGTGTGCACGCACGCACACACACTCACTCGCTCGAACATGATATGAAACTGCTGAGATGTTAGATAAAAGTACTGTTACGGCTTGAACGGAGTGGGCAACCCTTTTTTTCGGTCGGTCTTGTGCGGGGAACGCGTATGAGTTCACGTGCGCCGGCAGAGACTTTTGTCATGTGTTGGAAGGACCAAGCGCATCTGCTGATGCATGCTCAAAGGAGGGAGGGGGGGGGGGAAGCGCGTGTTTATTCGCTTTTTTTCCTCTCCACTTGCCGCCATGGGGCCTTTTCAGAGGAGACAGAGAGAAAAACAGGATTACGCCAATGCACACACGACCGGTCAGAGACGAACAGATGCTTCTATGCGCGCAGCTACTCGGAGTAATGATGATGACGACGATATCGATTCACCCTCTCCACTTTTTTTTGCAGCTCGCGCAGTCTCGCGTGCTTAAGTCCTGCTTCCATGGACTCTTTACCTTTCATTTCTGACAGAGGCAGACACAAACCTTTAACTCATCCCATTGGTTACGTACTGTACTGTATGCGCCACGAAGAGACCATTCGTCCAGCTCTCCTCTCGCCACACGCCGCTCGATCGGACAATTTGGTCCTGAGTGCGGCGCACTGAGTGCTGCTCGAGGGGTGGGGTGGGGGACGGCGTGAGTCTTGTGGCAGGAGCACAAGCGCAGACGAGGACGCATTGTACAATAATACATGCATGTACATATTGTGCACTGCACATGATGTCCTGTGAGGGCACTGCTCATCCAACTATTGAGAGTAATGGCTCTGTCTCCGATCCGTCTGGTGGAGCAATAGCGCAAGTGTGCACAGGAAGAACCGTCAGACTGCTTGCATGCATTTGACATGAGGGATTCTCTCCACCTGCGGTCAACTACATGTACCAAATGTCAAAAGAAAGCTCATGTCAGAAAAAAAGTAACGATGGAGCAGACTGAGAGGGAGGGGACCGGAATCAATGATTATTTGAAGTCCTGCATGGAAATAGTTTCAATAATTGAAGCGGGATGGTATTGATCACGTCGGTTCTCCTCTCCTGGACAATGAACAGTGATCGTCATCCCCTCCAGAGAGGATTTAATTTCTTTGCCAGTGCTAAACTATCCTCCATGGTCCTGAATTGAGAAGTTGGACACGTTGCAGTGGGAGGAGGTCTGTTTAGAATATTTCGGGGTGTTTGAACTTTTCCTTCTTAGGATGAAAAGCACCTGACAACACTTGTGCATTACACACATGCAGGACATACATTACCGTGTGCATAACATATATTATCACATATAAGTACTTTTACACGCGTGTGTACATAGACGTATGTATGAAATCACACTTGCAATGCACATGTGTGACTGACAGTGTTGAGCCTTAGCAGTGATGGATAAGGAAAATTATGGAGATGCAAATGAAAAAAAATCGTGTGGAGAGCGGGAATGAAATTTCGGACTTTTCGAAGGTCTGCCTGGTCATTAGAGTCCGGCAGTACAGACCGAGAGAGAAATGGAAAGCGAAAAGAGATAGCAGACATAGATAACTAGGAAGCTTAACATTAATCTTTTTCCCCTCCAGTACTTCTGTGAGAGCGAAAAAAAAAGGAAAGAAAGATGCCTGATGAACAGAGAGGAGGAGGGAGAGAAATAATTAAAGTCTCAATGCGACTGCCTAATGCCAAGTTATTAGTGACAGATCAAGGAAAGAATACTGTACTGCGAGCGAGAAATCTTGTCGTTTACCCCTCGAGCCACTCTTGATCCCGAGCTCAGGGAGAGGGAGAGAGATGACCAACGACATCAAAGGCTGCAAAAATTCGTGGCCTTTGTAACCTTCTTTTTGAAAGAGGCTTTGGACTTTGGCCGTGGGGGGAAAAAATAGGAGAAAAAAATGTAATCTCAATAATGGTCACGGGAAGAGAGGGTGAAAACTCCGGCCCACGTATTTAGTACAACGTGTATACCACGTTCAATACGGGGTGAGGCAGAAATTCTCTGCTCCTGCCCAATTTGTCTTGGGGGTTATTGACGAGGCAGAGGGGGGTCGCGCGGTGAAAGCGGGACAGTTTGATGCGAAAAAAAAGAGACAAGACCGGCCAAAAAAAAAAGGCTGGCACGAAGAAAGCTTTGACGCACCTCAATGCTCGTACGAAGCTGTTGACTGTTTCTTCTTGTGCCTGACTCGTCTGGGATGCCCGGGTGGGGACAGTTCTGACTGGTGCTTCCTGCACCATTTTGCGGATCTTGGGCAGTGTTGGCACGTCCTCATTGCTCCAGCCAAATGAGCATGGTCAGGCCATGCACACTACATACGGTACAGGACGCATCAGACGTCTCAGACGTTCCGTGAATGCTTTCTACGGTCATTTTCGAGATAGGGGGAATGATTCGACGAAGACTTTTTCCCAGTTAATTCCTTGGGGGACATTCCTGTGCCGGCTTTGCTCAGGTAGCTTAGGGCGGCTTTAGGTGCCACTGCTTATTACGATCATCATTACTCTTTGCTTTCTCTTTTTCTGTAGCTTCGCCGCTTGTTGGCTCGCGTGGAGCAGTCAAATCAGTGGGACAGAACAAGGAGGGGAGGGGAGGGGGGGAGGGAGGGCCACACCTCACTGGCCGTGAATTATGGAACTTTGCCACGCCCTTCCAAGACATTTTTGAGACTACGGCGAAGTCTTCGCGTGCGCCGCGGGAGGAAAAAAAAAGCAATTAATGCGCGTGAAATAATGGTTATTATTATTATTATACGTCTCCATCCCCAAAATTGTGCTCTCCACTTATGTCACGCCTAAGATCACGTTACTGTGTAAGAGCAGACCTGATCAGCCTTAACGGGCGCTGGCGGCAAAGCAGCAACCTCGCCCATCTATGCATAGCCAGCATTTTGGCTGTGCTGTACACACATGAGGTAGGCACAGTTTGTGTCCTTTCGTGACCACATCGCTCAAGCCCGCACGCTCAAGTGAGGTTCTCATTGAGCACAAGGAGGAATCAGAGAGACAGAGAAGCAAATGGGTCATTTCTAGACACGCCACTGCTTGTGTGATCAATAGGCCACCTCTAATGAATCGGTGAGTGCATATGATGGTGGTGTGACCGAAGGCAGTCGACGACGTAATTTTTCACACAGAGGGAGGGGGAGAGAAGAGTAAATCGCCTCTGACATGCTTGCCTCACACCAAGAACTGTACGATCTCAGCGTGGCCAGAGAGAGAAAAAGACAGCTCTGCCAGACAGGTGTGTGCAGGCAGTAAAGAAATGGACGTCGCCCTATTCTGGCAGCAACGCCGCACGCCAGAAGCTACCTACAGTGGTGCGGTACTGGACTGCACGGCGTGTAGCACTGGTCGCTCGGCCAGGCCACCAAAATGTCTGGCGGAGAGACCAAGTGGGAGTCCATATGGGTCGCTGACCCAAGAGGATGACGACGACGAGCTCCGATTTCTCGCCGCAGAAGGAGAGGGAGCTTGAACTACGCGTGAGCTTTAAACGAGGAGATTGAAAAAAAAAAAAGGGGGTAGGGGCGAAATGAGAAGAAACAAGCTGCTGGCTGCTCAGTATTTCGTGCATTTGCATCTTCTGACCGCCGCCCTCCTCCTGCTCGCCCTCACTCCTCCACCCCTCTTGACTGGGGTGTACGGCTTGATTGCTCACGCGACTAGCAATAAGTGGCCAGGCTGAAGGCTCGTTTGCCAGAGGTCCAAGTGCTGCCAGTTCAGCTCCAGGTCTTCTCTTAAGAAGCTGCGGTGCCAGCAATTCCGCTCGTTCAAGCGCTGCCTCAGTCCGCTGCATGTGCTCAAGCTCTCTCCCCAGCAGAGCTAAGTCAACATCTACACCTGGGAGGAGATTTCTTCTGCAGCGAGAGGAAGTTACTGGGCCGGACATTTGGGGGCAAAAAAAAGAGAGACTACTCAAAAATTTCGGCCACAGCTCATATCAGACGCTCATGGCTTGCTTGCTGGCGGCCGCGGCGGCCGCGGCCGCAGGCGTTCTAGTTGTCTGCGCCGTCCCTGACTGAAAGAGGAGACGCTGCCGATTTATCTTTCCCCCTCTAGGTGAATAAACACGTTTGGAAAGCAGTTGCACGAAAAGAAAAAAATGGGGAAATGGACAGCACAACTTCTTGCGATAACTCAACTTTTTACTCTCTTTCTTCTCTCTCTGTAGTCCGAAGCAAAGGTAGTTTTCTCTACGCGCGCACCCATTCACATGTGCTCGCGTTTCATCCCCTTCCAAACGTCGTCGGACGCATTCCTGACCGGAGAGAGAAGAATTCCTCTTTCCATGTTTGATTCTTTGCGAAGGAAAAGAATCTGAAAAAATATGGCGTAGATGCCATCAGCTCTTTGTGCCTATTGACACGATGTGGCAGATCTAACCTTTGACCAGGGTTGGCATCTTGAGCGTTGGGTTATCCAATATTCCTTTTCCTCCACTCCCAGAAGGTTAGGTCAACTCTTCATGTTACTGTGTGAGTCAAAAAGCGTCCTTGCAACTCTTTTGCCCTTCCCGTGTGGTTCTGACACCTCTTGCACCCTCCCTATGTCACTCGTGTTGCCCTCCCTGGTGTGCCCATGACCCTTTAGACCCTCCACTCCCCCCCCCCTCCTCTCGGTTGACCTCCCCTATCCCCTGAGTTACCTCTGTTTGTCGTTGGACATTTTTTTATGCCTCACCCCGTAGATTTATTCACGGAGTCTTTGAGGTCCGCTGCGTCGTAAAGGGAGTGCTTTACAGTCAAGAGTCAAAAGGTTAACAAGTTTGACCAGCGCAGACGAAACAAGGAAGAAGATGACGACTGCGTGGTGGCAAAGCACAAAATGAAGAGTGGGAGGACGGAGAAACTCTGCCCAGAAGTCGTTTGCTCTCTCCATCTACGCGCGACAAACACACATGTAAGGGGTGGTGGCGGCGGTGGTGGTGGTGGCGGCGGCGGCGGCAGAGGGGGAGCGGACGATATTTGTGGGCCAGTGGAGGTTGTTCACATGCTGCGTTGCGTCTGCAACGCAGCAAACATGGGGCGAGGCAACAATGTGACCTCTATGGGTAACTCGACCCCTGTGTTTACCACTACCCTCACTCACTCTTCTCGGCTAACTAACTCGGCCGGCCGGACTCATGGCGTAAGATTCAGTTCAGGGAACTTCTCTTTCCTTGCTGGGTCGTACGAGCAAAATAAAAGACACGAATCAATGTTGGTTGGTTATCATACGATTTTGCTCCATACCAAACGCCAGCAACATGTGGGGAGAGGGGTCGAGCCACCACAGACGCGTACACAGTGCACAGTTGGCGAAAGAGCAGAGGAAGTTGGTGACTTTCTCGTCAAATTTATTCATTCGTCTGTGGTCACAGCCTCGTCACAATGCATGTTGTAAGGCTGGCGTCACGCGAGGGATTTTTTGGGATTTCTCGAGAGATTGTGGTGGCTTTGAGAGCCAGTCTACATATGACGAACGCAACCTCTTGCAGAATCGCATGGAAAATTCCCCCTGTGACGCCAGTCTGAGATAAAGATAAGTAAAATGCGAAAGAGGCATGAAAGCACGCGGTTGCTCCGATGCAGGGACGGAAAAGTCCACCTCATTACGCACTCGTACTGAATACACGTATTCGTTCTGTCTGCGATCCTGTACTCACTCAAGTATCTAACATGATAGCAATATGTAAATGCGATGAGGTACGACTGAACTTAGTCCCGACGCCGTCATTGCTTAATATCGACGGTCGAGACAATAACAAAATAGGACGCACTGGCATTTCTCTCGGGTTTCACAATTGAAACCCCAGAGAGTTCGTCTGGAAGAGAGAGAAGCCCTTGCAGAAAAGGTGGAGGACTAGCTGTGGATTTCACGCAGACGTGTATGACTGTCTATGTGGTATTTTTGAAACAATTAGGTCAGATGAAAGTGTTCATAAGGTTACTCTTATTTAGGTTGTCAACATAGCCTGAGTCAGGGAGGAAGAGGGAGATCTTTTTAAGCAGGCACTGACGATTTGTGCTGGGAATGATATCTGTGCAAGAAAATAGGAGAGAAAAGACAATATCTTTGTGTTTTCCTGAAGAAAACGCTCGTCTGCTTCCAGCGCTACCAGACTGGAAAAAAAAACCGTCTAAGTTTGGTGCCTTGAAAATGGTACCGACAACCCCTGGTGGAAGTGGCAGCGCTGACACGTGCAGGAGAAGTGTCAAGCTCCGGTGAAACAGCCGTTGCCAGGCGAAAACGTCATTGCGACTGTCCAGTCTTTGCTCTCGCCCAAAAGGTACACCCAAGTCCGTACACTGACCATGTTTGGGTAGGGGGCGAAGGATGAGGGAGCGAGACCGAGGTCATTGCTCTTGTTTCCCCCTTTTCGCTGTTATCCAAGATGCTTGCTTACAAGTTCAAACGTCCCAGGAATAAGCAGAGAGAGAGAGAATACGTGGGAATCGTCCAAATGGCTAACAGCTAAGAAGTGAGATTGCTGGGAAGAAGAATGAGTGACTCAATGGGTACGGCAAAGATGTTCTCATGGAGGGGAAATGAGCGTAGTACCTATTAGGATTAGGGTGGCTGTAATTAGGACCGTGCGAGAGAAATTTTCATAATGAGTGAGGGAACGCGGTCATCTGATAAAAAAGGGACTCTCACTCGCGGGGTCCGGGTTGCTGCTTCCCTCCTCTGCTTACCTGGAAAAATTAGACACAAACTCCAAGTTGAGAACTTCCTGCCAGAGTCCAAGCACACAGAATGGGAGTGCTATAAAAATAATAGGAGGAAACCCCCAGGTCAATCTTGAGCTGCGTTTTGTCTGTCTGTCTCTACTTATATAAAGTGCCTTTGGGCGAACAGATTTTGTCCCTTTTCTCCATTTCACGTCGGTGTCCAACGCTTGTTGATCAAGTCGTAGCACCAGGACCCCGGAGCTGCTGCCCAGTACAGATTGTGACGGCTCCGGTGGATGCCGACAAATGCTCGGTGAGAACGACGGAAACAGCTTGGCCCGTCGTTGGGAAGGTCTCCCCTCATCTGGCTGTTTGAGACGAAACAGCGCTGAAACGTGCTGCGGTGCATGCATGGTCACAATGCTATTGCCGGAGAGCCTCTATGAATAATGCAGTGTTATTCTGGTGCGTTCGCACGGGTAGAAGCAGTTTTCCGTCAAGGAACTTTATCCTCTAAAAGCACCGCTGAACCGCGTTAGACTGATTATTCCCCTCCAGCTTACGTATCATACCTGTCTGGCGGAGGGACATTCTTAGGTTGCATCCACACGGTGACATATTTCAAGTGGAAAGGAACTGGAGCTGCTGCACTGCACGCGGGTCATGAAGCTTGCCGACGAGTGCGTGCAAGTAGGAGTAGTGATGTAGCCATGGTACGCACAAGCATCTATCTCCTCTGTCTTGAGTGTCGTTGGCCCCATTTCAGTCGTTTTCTTGATAGACATCGCGACCCAACGTTTGTGGGTTATTTGAGAATCCCCCTCCCATGAACCTCCCTTGCTCACAACTAATCATCATTACTCCTTGCTGGAGATGAGCGTCTTGCTTCACTCCACCCATTCATTCCGAATTCGGGTTGTAAGCTACTAAACTATTAGTGGACGACCACAGAAAGAAAGAAAGAAAGAAAGAAAGAAAGAAAACACCCACCATTGTATAAGGAATACTTCTAATAGCTTCTAATAGTTTTATCGACTCTCTTCAGCCCTTCTTAGCATCCAAAAGTGCATCATTCCTCTGAGACGGAACAAGATTGGGTGCTAAAGGACAACTTGCACTTTTGCATCTTCGCTGCACGGTAGGACTCTAAGCGCTTCTTCGAGGCATATTTGTTAGTGAGACCGCACCTTTTATAGAGGGAGGGTCGGTTCCTAATTATGGGCGTAAGTGACCATGCAAGCGGGAAATTCGATCCGACCGTGACACTTTCTGAAATGACACACACACACACACACACACACACGCACACACACACACACACACGCAGTCCAACGGAGACAGACGCAAGCTGGCAAGTTCTTGGCTCGGTCGAGAGCGTCAGAAACTTCATTTGAATCTCTCAGTTTCACTCTGACCACAGAGACTGAAAAAGAAGTTGATTGGGTGGCGCAATCGTACCGTGGGTGGAAAAAAAGAGACCTCTCGACCCCCGAAAATATCGTCTGTCTCCGAAATAATCAGCCAGAGCAAAGTCTCGCTGGAGCTGAGCTCGGGGCTTGACTGATCACCTGATTGCCTACGACCTTGTGCTCTACTGTGTGATGCTGCCAGTGTCAGTTTTTTCCTTTCTTACTTGGACACACTGTACAGAGAATCATTGGCTCACGATTCTTGGCCAGAGATGACCAGAGAAGGAAGGGAGAGAGAAGCAATTTTCAGCCATAAAGGGCGGTCGCAACTGATAATGATACTTCAACTGGTCCCTTTCTCCGCTACAAATTGAAGACTCTCTGATGGTTTTCTACTTTGCTCCTGGGTACATCTATTTCTTTTTCAGCCAAAGAAGCCCCCGGCAATCGACAAACACACACGAACAATCCTTGTCTCCGAGATTTAAGACTACCCATTTATATCCTGGCCTTTACGAGGAAAAGCGAGGAGGGAAGGCAATTTCCTTTAGTCACGGCGTGAATGGCGTGGGTGGAAAGACTTATATGAGTGTTTTGGGGACAAATTGCATTGACCGAATTCGCCCCACACAAATATCATCCCCCATTTCAGTCCCCCCCCCCCTTCGATCTATTCCACCCCCACAAAGCTCAATCTATTTCATTGGGAGGCTGCTGCTTGGTCAGATTAGCTTGTTGAGTGATTCAGAGCTTGCGCTCTTTTTTTGTCACAGAATCAACTAACAAGCTGTGTGGTGGTGGCGGCGCTGGTGGTGGACGCGCTCACGCTGGTGTTGTGTACTGCTCTGTACATATGGGCCAGCCACAGCAAGTGAGAGAGAGAGAGGGTGACGGCAAGGGGGAGAGAGGGAGGCTCCGGTTTCCTCATCTTCGTACACATGAAGGGACACACGCACGAAAATAACTCTCAGACATTCGATACAACTTGGGTTGCGTCGGCGGTTGCGCCTCGACCAGACATTTGGCGCGCGGCGATCGAAGCCATTCAGACTGACTGACTAGACAGCAGCAGCAACAGCAGCAGGGTCGGTGTCGGCGGGAACAGCAACAACAACAGCAGCAGCAGCAGCAGCACAGAGAACAAGAGCGATCGGTTCAGTAAAAAATGTCTATTGAGGACGACATTTTTTGCATATTACGTATGTTCCAGACCATATTGAGTCGTCCGCGGGCCATAATTGACCGTGCCATCGTCCGTTGGACCACGTTTCTAGTGCAGTCCTCGTCCTCCTCCTCCACCTCCTCCGACTACTGACTGCTGCTACACACCGGGGCTACTTTGCATACACATTTTTCTCCCCTGCAGCAGCATCTCCCTGTGTCATTGTGCGCGTCCCAATCACCTCGCCTATTGACGGGGGAGCGACCGTTGGGTTTGGCACGTATATTCATATGCATATGCCAGATGACCAGGGGCCAACAACGGCGCAATAACTTACTACACGTTATAGCGGAGGAAACATGCGCCCATGTGCAAACAGCCCTAATAAACGGATTATATCCGCCTGCCTGCTGAGGCAGTGACATCTGTCCAACGGCAGCGCAAAACTCGGCTGGACCAACGACGTAGTCGCATTCGTAGGCCTAGTAGGCAGTCCCAGCTGGGGCCTCAACACATGTGCACGCTCACATTCGGCCGGACTGACCAGCAGCTCCTTGCAGGTGGCCAGCCAGCGGCACTCGCCCCACGTCAAGTCGTTGTACCCGTCTGCTGCGCATTATGAGGGTAGACGCACGTCACCAAGACTTCCTCCTCATCTCGACGAGTCCTGCCAGTCATATCTGGGTCATGCTGACCAAGCCAGACCTGCCAAAGTGGGTTGACCACAAAATCCAGGCCAGGATCATTTGACAATGCTGGAGCAGCAGCAGCAGCCATCAACAAAGGGCTCACGGCTATGGCTGATGATGAACTTGCGGGAGGAGCCGGAGAAGAAAGAACGGAGAGACATTAGAGCCTCAAAAGATGATGATGGTAAATGATCTCTGACCTTCCACCAAAATTGCTGCTTTTCCGGTCAGGCCAGACAATGGACCCCACCACAAACGAAACGGTCATTATTTGGCTTCTTCTTCCCATTGTTGAGTCGGATTGAGCTAACAGAACCCTCCAAAAAAAAAGAAGTAGGGAGAAAGAAGACGAAAAAAAAAGCCATGCAGAAGACAGCTTTGAACGTCCAAGGCCATTTGAATAGCACATGGCCAGACAAAAGGTCTTGTGGACAGTTCTGCGGTCACTTGTCAGTCCCCGTAAAAATGTCCGACAACAGGTGGAAGATTGACCGCAGGACAGCAAGCGGACAAAAGAGTGACCAACGGCGTTTGGCGGCGCGATTCGCCGCTGGCTCCGTCGGCACCGCGGCGGCACCGCCGCGCTTCCCACGGCTGACCAATGGGAGAAGTGGCTGACCAGACGAGAGAGCGTGCGAAAAACGACTAGGGGGAAAAAGAGTTCTTGGTCGGGGATGGATGTGGAGGGGGGGAAAGGAAGTTGATTTTCTCTGCTCTCCGGGGGGATTTGAGAGGGTAGAAAAGAAAGCGTCTCTTGGGACGGAACCGTTGAGATTTGAGCACTAGTAGTAACTGGACTCCGACTGCTGCTTAGCAGTACAGAGGAGTAGCTGCACTGTACCAGTGGACAGAGAAGAAGAAGAGACCTTGTTAAAACTGGCGGCTAAAAAAAAAGTGGAGGGAAAAACGGCTGTTGCTTGCGTCGAACACGTTCTTGCAGTGTGAGCGAAAAATAACGCCACGGGACGAAGCGTGGCCAACAGGGACGTCTTCTTCATCTGCGCGGCCCGGGACATGACAGACAAAGAACTGCTTGGCCTGGAGTGCTTGGATGCTTTTGGCTCACACACACTTGTGTGTGTGTGTGTGTGTGTGTGAGAGAGAGAGAGAGAGAGAGTGAGCGAAGTCGTCGGGGTGAAGGAAGAGGACGCGCGCGGAAATCGCTTACGTCCGTACACGTCCGTCCCCCCCTCCCCCCCGTACACGTCCGTGGCTTCCCCCAAAAACGTCGTCAGATATTTCATTTTTCGACCAAGCTGACAGCTGGAGTGGGGAAGGAAGACGCGGGCGACCCGGAGTCATTTGTTAGGGCCAAAAAGTGGGTAAATCTCGATTCTGCGATTCAATTACTCGCACACCAACTTCTATCACTGAGGACAGCAACGACTTCTCAATGGAGACAAAGACACGAGAGAGAGAGAGAGAAAAAAAAACACTTAGATCTTAGTTCACCTTTTCTGTCAAGATTCGTAATTTCCGCTCTCCAGGGTTTTTTTCAGTCTTTTTTTGCTCTCGTCTGCCCACAATTCAGCGACAGAGAGAGAGAGAGAGAAAAAAAAGCTCCATTTTTTACTTTGACCCCTTTCTTGGCTTCGGTCTGAAGGAGACCCGGAGCGGGGAGTTGGCGCTCCGCTCTCCGGGTCCTCACGAGGGATTCTTTTATTGTGCTGCTTTGATCATTGGAGATGCCCTTTTACAAGCCTGCGTCTAACGTATGGCAAATCATCTGCTATAAAGTATGGAAGGAGTCAACAAAAGAGGTCACCTGGCCGGGCTCCTCCGTGAGAACGGACTTCCTCACACACACGCTAGGAAATGGAGCGCAGAGGAGTCATTTGCGCTTCCCGTGTGGAGGACGACGAGGAGAAAACACCATCAGCTATGTTGTTGTTGGTCTCTCTTTCACCTACTTGAGGAGGTCGCTGTTGACAGTGATATTTATCACTTGGGCAAACGCCCAGAGAGAGAGAGACAAAGCCTCCGGGGGCCAGCTTAAGTCAATCTTCGATGCAATAACATGGACGACGACGACGACTATCGAGGCAACGCTAATAACGCTGGTTGGTTTTTCTGCCCTGCCAAATATGCTGGCTTTCAAGTATGTAAGCGTTGGTTGCCACTCTCGTCCCAATGTTCCATAAATCACGCCCGCTTTTTTTTTTGGAGCACACTCATTAGCCTTGGCTTTGTTTTTTTCCTCTTCATCTTCCCTTCATCATATGTCTCGTGGTCAATGAGCTTAAGCCGCGCTCAGCCTGGCCCATTGAGTCCAGCCCGCTCTGGCAGGCACCCGGACAGACTTGGGCACCCAAATTCGTCAGTTGGCCAGTGCAGACGTGCCTTCAGGGGCCTCGGGTTCTCTTGGTTACCTTGTTGTTGATTGATTTGACCGGGGAAGACAGGCCAAAAAAGAAAAGAAGAAAAGTTTTGAGGCGGTGGCGGCAAAAAAAAAAGCCGTGCTTATTCGTGAGCGAATCATCAAGCCCGACTTCCCACTGGGAGCGCCTAATCAAAGCTGTTGACCGGGCGGACCCGACCAAAAGGGATCGCATCATAACGAACACTCGGGGTTCGGGTTGCAACATAGAAGGGTTCTTCTTCTTCTTCTTCTCTCTCTCTCTTTTCATCTCCATAGAGCACGACCGACGCATTAAGGGGGTCCGTTGATAGGTCAGACCAGCCCGATGAACCCCGGAATAATGGTAATAATAATGCCCGCTTTAATAGGAAATCATTCCGAGGAAGAGGGGCGGACTTTTCATTTGCCGGCTTGACCTTTCCCTTTGAAGCTTTTGGGAGAAATGGCCACGTAGTTTATCATCGGCAAATAGGGTCGAGGGCCCGTTAAAGCGGGCGAGGGTGAGCGTGAGCGAGGGCGCGAACGTGTGCGTGGTGTGGATGGGAAGGGAGTAAAACCCGGCAGACAAAGAGGCGCACAATCTCTAATTAGATCTAACGATCCTTATGCACGTTTTCTGGCGCACACACGCAACTCCTTGGTCGTTCACACTGCGCCGATACCGTGTGAGGCATTCAGGCAGGCAGGCCTACGAGTTGCCCCCGTCCTTCACGGCTCACACGACCGTGTCGCTCCAGACACTGATGCTTGTCTGTTTCCGCACAGAGCTGTCGTCACCATCAGAAGGTCAAGTTGTCTCCCCCTTTCACTGCAGGCAGAAACTTTTATGCAACTTGAGACGAAAATTTTTGGTGGGCTGAAAAGCGTCTTGAAGGAGAGCGAGAGTGTGAGAACTCTTTTTGCTCTCACCTTGCTCGCCTTTACCCTGACAACTTGATGACGAATCTTTGACCGATCGGGTTCTACCCACATGGACCCCCCCTTTTTTTGGCCCTTGTTTTCTTCTTTTTTTGTCTTGCACACACAACAACCTTGGTCGTAGATCAGCGCCCGACATCTTGATAAATGCGAATATAATTGGCTGCAGGATGGGTGCATCTCTTTCCACCTCTCCAGACGCCCTTTTGATCTCAATATGGGAAAGCGGGATCTGGCAAAAAATAGGACTCAATTATACACACGCAGGCATGAGGTAATCCCATTTGATCCCATCAGCGTTGATCTGTGTGTGTCTGCTGCTCTCGGGGCTCGGCAGGCTGGCTCGGGGCTCCACAGGCTGGCTCGGGGCGCCTCGTGGTATCTTCCTCACAATGGAGGCGGGCGCACAAGTAATTTACAGCCTCTTGTTATTTGTCAAACCGCGCACACACAGGGAGAGAAATTCCTGCCTTCTTCTTCGCCTCCCGCTCGGACACCAGACGAAGGCCAATTGAACGAGGCTCCTTTGAAAGGAGATCAAATGGTCACACAAAGGGCAGAGAGTTTGTATTATTGCCCTTACCCAGCCAACGACCCGAGGGGCCTTTAAGACGCAGTCAGCGTGGTCGAAAATCAAAGTCACCCCCTGGAAAACTGTCTGTGCGGGCCTTTTCTACTCGTGCTGCTCTGCTCCGCTCCTTCATCAGGTGAAAAATCTCCTCGTGTAAGCGCGTGCTTAAGGCACGATTGTTGAGGGGGGGGGGTGAATGTGTGTCCCCATTCTCCTTTGACCGCCTTCTTTGTGGCCTCCGGGGTCTTTCACTGTGAATGCCTCGCTCGCCTCGCACCAACTTGTCAAAGATCTTTTTGGCGGATTCTCTCTGCAGTGCGTTAAATCCTCATCGAGTCATGTCATGGCGCTTGTTGATCCCATAGGCACGCCCAAAAAAGGCCTCCCCATGGGCCTCGCCCAGTTTCTCATCTCTTGCCCTTTGCATGGTCAGCAGCCGCGCTTGATTGGAGAGAACTTTTGATACTTTTGGAGTGAAAATCTTTCGATCACCTTTCACGAGTTAACCCCCCCCTCCCACTGTAAGATTGTCCTCCCACCATCTCAGTGTAATCTGCCAAAGAAATTCCGCCTCACAATGATTTCTTTCGTCATAGGTGTGTGTGCACAGCCCGAATATGGGCACAAAAGCCAGACGCCCATAAAGGAAGTGACCAACATTTGAGCATCGATGGAGGAAAATCCCCCTCCCTCAGTCAGCGCCGGACTGCGTGCACCGCATGCATGCAGGCGCCTGCCTGCCTGCACTGATGGACTCCTTGGCCCGGTGGCGGCTCCGACACCAAGGATGAAAAATTAACCATTTCTTAGGGGTCTCCGGACATGTGTTGTGTGCACCTATGGTAGAAAATTGCGCCGGCGACGACAAAAAAAGGATTGGGGGCGCTTTGATTGAGTATAAAAAAGGGGAGGGAGGAACAGGCAGGTGTGTCCACTGCATGTGGAACAGCTCTAAGGCAGTGTCCAATTTTCACATCATGTGACCGTTGTCCTGCTACAGCTAAGCCGATCGTTTCTGTAGCGATAATCCAGACATTATTATACAGCAAAGGGGAGAGAGAAGAAAGAAAAAAAAAGAATTTGAGGAGCTGCTGTGACCAAAAAAAAGCAGCTGCTGCCGGACGTTCACGGTTAAAAAAAGGGAAATCCCAAGCCTTTGTGAATCCTGGAGATTCTAAAATGTATTTGATTCAATCATCACTTCCCTCCCTCCCTTGAAGCCCAACGGTCGCTGTCTGGTGCCCATTTCTCTGACCAAACAGCTTAAGGCTTAGGGAGCGTCTGCACTGGTGGAATTCCCTGGCCTCTGTTGACCAGTGGACGTGTGCAAGCGCTGCCTCAGCACTGGACATTGCTCATATTCCTTCCTTTGCCCCCTCCTTCGCCCATGCAGATGCTTGGAAGTCAGTTGGTGAATAGTGACAACTAGCCCGTGGTCATCATCAAAGCGACCCCCGCGGATATCAAAGCAGCACCAACGGTCAGATGTGATCAGGCCGAATTCCGACGCTGGGGCGGACTCGGCCAGACAGAGGGGCTCGCTCAGACTTGTGCTTCGACACACTCTCCATTTGGGGCAGCAGAGTACAAAGAGACTCACTGCACTTCGAGTACGCAGGTCCTTGTTCCACTCCACTCACTTGCTGCATTATTGATTGCATCGCTGCCTGAATGTGCTCAAGCACCGTGCTGGGTGGGTGGGTGCTCACAACTTGTCTGGCCGAGCAGAATGAGCAGCTGTGTGGCTCTTTGATCGCGTCACTGTCAGATTAAATCGGACACTTTGTTGTTAAGCAGTCCCAAGAAGAAGAAGAAACCTTTCTTTCCAGACGGTCCCCTGCTGCTGTCCTCCTCCTCCTCCTGGTCGTCGTCGACGTCGTCGTCGTCCAAGAGGTCAGTCTTAGACACTCCGTAAAAAAAAACTGGAATATTTGGGAAGTCTCTCCCCCCATTGTGTACCAAGTTTTTTGATCGACGTTGTCACGGGGCTTTGGACAACGTCCTGAGGGGGTCCATTCATCATTGCTTCCCCATGGGAGGCAACAGCGTCTACGTAGACAGAAGAGCAGTCTCGTAGGTCGTTGATCCATGCATCTTTTGACCATGAGTATGTATAACTGACTGAGGGTGGGGAATTCCCCAAATAATGATGGTGATCATCATAAAACCTTTTTCTCTCCCTCTCTCTCTCTTTCGGCCACGTGTTAATGGCGTCCGTTCAGTATTCTGCCCACAATGTTTGTTTTGTGCTGCACTGAGGACCTGAGGTCTGCACTGCACACCTGCCTGAGTGTTATTATGGCCTGCGATGACGGGAGATAGAGGACCAAATCTCTTCCGAAAAATCTGTGGAATAATGTCCGGCCGGAAAAAGGCTTTGAGGCGCCTTTTTTTCGGTCCGGTAATGACGGGTGAATTCAAGCGTTGTCGCTATTGAAGGGAGGAAGCGAGAATTTCCGCTGCTCCACAGACAGAACACATGCGACGAGAAGAAGATGTGGAAGCCGCTAATGAGGTGGGGCAACAGCAGCACGCGACTGGTGGACACTCATTATTATTATCATCATCATTATCTGCCGCCATTTTCAAGTGTGAGTGAAAGAAAAAAACGCTTCTCTGCGTCTCAGATTTCATTTGCCGATAGAATGTGATGCTTTGGACAAATGTGTGTGATCGTCTTCACTTGCGCAGTTGCTTCATTATGGCGATTTTTGCACCATTGCAGCTGTGAACTGAAAAACAGGCGCCGAGTTGATCAATGAAGCAGAGAAAGAGGAGTCTTTGAATTATCACCTTTGAAACGGATGCAATATTTATGGGACTTTGTGGCACACATGATTTAGCAGCCTTTGTTGCAGCTCGCGCATTTATTTGGCGAATTGACCGCCTTTTATTTCTCATTGTGTTTTTGCGGAGAGGCCTGCGCAAAGGCCTGCACAACCGCCGAGGCCTCACCTCTGTGTATGTGATGCCTCCTGTGGCGTTGATACGATCAATTAATTCTGCTGGCCTCACAGGAGAAAAGTGAAACGCGCGCACCTTGTTTGTGATGCAATTCGAGGAGCCATCGAAGCCGCCTCTTGTTCTCTGCTCCGGATTCCGCGGAATCTGGATGGAGAAAAGGCGACCCGCGGCGTCGGGGAGGGAGGCCGGGGAGGCCGGGGAGGCCTCCGACCTCATGGAGGGGGCAGAAGAAAGAAACGGGCGCTTCCAGGAAAACAACAACTCGTCTAGATGGAAAAATCGACGTCATGCCTTTAATGGCTGCAAACTTCAAAGGAGCAGAATTGCCATAAAAAGAAGTTCCCTCTGTCCATGCAGGTTTTATTTCTGACTCAAGCTGCACCAGATTTGCTTCGGTTGCCGCCAGTCGGGATCATTCTTCATCCGGGCTCCATCTTTTTGCCCGAAAATTAATTTGTAGCGACGGAATTCAATGGAGGAAGTGTGTGCGTCGGCGGCGGCCATGGCGAAGGCGGGCCCCTTATAAGGCTTGCGGACGCCGCGGACGCCGCGGACGCCGCAACCGCCGCGATCAAACAAAAGATGGACATAAAAGTAGAAGGAAGGGAAAATCGTGTTAAACGCATTTTGGGGCCCAACTCAACTTGGGCCTGACTGACTGACTTTGGCTATTGATCTTTCGAATTTCACCACAGCCACGAATCCAGGAAAAACACACACGTGGAAGAGGAAGATTGGACGCTTTTAAACTGCGCGCTTATATTCGCGAAAAAAAAAAGTGGGAGCAAGAGTTCGCGTGTGACTAAGAAAATTATTTCCTTCTCCTTTCCCGTGAAGCATGCAATCTCCCACAAAAAGAGGGCAGGAAAAAAGTCTTTTTCGCCGTCGAGGGCGAGGGCGAGGGCAGGCACGTGGCCGTCGTGGCCGTGGCCGTCGACGCTCGACGGTCACCCCTTTTTTTTCTCTGTGTGTGTGTGTGCGCGCGCGTGCGTGCGTGCGTGCGCGCGTGTGACCTCTTAGGTTGGCCTCACCAAATGAGGGATAATTTTCTTCCCAGGGCGCGTGTCTGAGGGCGATTTCGCCAAGCCCTGCAATGATCTGCTTAGTCGAGCTGTTGCCGCTTTTTAAAAAACGACATTTTTTTTGCGCACAAAAAAGTTGAATCGATGTTGCCATTCATTCTTCGCAGAAAAAGACCGGAATTGTAATCTAAAACAGGGCCAGAATTCTCCAAAAAAGAGCCTCACACAGCCTCATGCATGCGCACAGACACAAAAAGGACACACACACACACAAGTATGGGGAGGAGTATAAAAAAAGAAAAGAAAAGAAAGCTCTGAACAACATAATGGCCATGACAAACTCTCGGATGGCGTGACTCCAGACCATGGAACAACAACAAGGAGAGCAAAGAAGACCAAGGGTGTTTGGGGACCAATCTTTGACACACACTCACGCACGCACGCACGCGCGCACGCGGCTCCATCAGACAAGGTGGGGTAGGAGAGGGGGGGGAGGAGGAGGAGGAAGTTGCTTTAACTATTTTCATGCTCAACATGGACGCGGACATGATAACGTCGAGACTGAAGCAGCGGTGGAGTCGGGGATGACAGCGGGGCAGCACGAGCAGGGGTGGGTGCAGAAGCTGCCGAGGTCGGCGACTCCCCAGAGATTTGTCTGGCCGAGTTGGACATGGAGCAGGAACCTTACAAGGTACAGACGTGATTCGTCTTCCGAAGTGGCCATTTTGCTGTTTGCTCTCTCCGTAGCTTTTTCTTTTGTCATCAAGAACCAAGATTTGTTAAGCTATTGGAGGTGATTCGGATTGGCAAAAAAAAGGGAAAGAAAAAGGTTCAGCAGTCACTCGTCATCATCGTGGGTGCGGAGAAATTCATCTCTATTTACCTATAGATTAATCAGACCTGTGCGTGCGGGTGCGCAATACAGAGTGAGTGAAAAAAAAGGAGACATCTCTCCTTCGCCCCCCCCCATAAATTAGACCGCGAGACAAAGCTGTTGTTAATACTCCTAAGGCTTTTTGCGGGCTCATTGAATTCCCAGACTTCTCTAACTCCCATTAGCTGAGCCATTACAAGGCCAATTAATCAGTCTTTAAGAGCAAGTTTTGCCAGCAGCTGCTTTGGCGAATTTCTGCGCCCTTTGGAGGGGCGGAAAAAGGTGAAGAGTCATGAGGGCTCCACATATGTAAACTCTCTCTGACTCCTCGGCTATTTATTAGACTACATTTTCGCTCTCTCTGCTTCCCCATTAGCATCTTACACGAGTCTGTATTGAGTTATTATCGGCACCTGAGCAGACAGAAACGCGGTAAATAAGACTCGATTATTCACGGGCTGTTTTGACTGGGGCGCATCTATTTTTGGCGCTGGCTGCACACGCAAAAGCCATCCGAGTCTTCACGTATTGTTTTTTTTTTTTTGCTCTTCTGGCCTTAATGAACTGGGGTTATTAAGGAAGTGGCTGAGATCACACGAATCGATCGGCGAAAGAGGAAGAAGAAAAGGGGGCGCGAGATAAATGGAGCAATTGAACGACGCGAGCGAGGTCGCCACGAACAACGTGAGGTTCAAGTTCACGCACTGGGTCGGTTCCTGCGGCTCCTTCGGCCTCCCACTGTTCAAGGGGTGAGACAAAACGAGTGTGGACGCAATGAGCGGGCAGAATTGGCGGATTCTCCGACAGCCATCGGGAATTGTTCAACTTTCACGTAGAACTTTTTCGGGTCCAAGTGTGAGTGATGAAGTCTTTCTGCGTGTGTGTGTGTGTGAGAGAGAGAGAGAGAGAGAGAGAAAAAGTGCCACAGACTCTGCCCTAGACAAGGAAATGACTGGCACCAATCAGATGTGACCAATTCGCACGCACGAACTTTGAACAATATTTTTTGGGTGGCCCTGGAGTTGTTTTTACGAGCCGCCAACAAAGAGCACAAAGGAAAATTCGCGAATGTTTGCGATTATGTTTCATAGACTTCTCGGAAGAAAATTCTCTTACCTTGAGCGATTTTCACTGCAGGCATTTTGATCCTCATCTTGAAGCCTTCAGAGTTGAAGCAACTTTTTTTCACATTGAACAACTCGGGGGAGGGAGAAGAAAGTTTTCAAGCTTTTTTTTCCACCTTAATTTGCAACTCTCTTTACCGACTTCTTTTTGACTGCGCTGGGCTGACAACAGCAGCAGCAGCAGCAGCAGCAGCAGCAACAACGGTCAGTCAGAGCAGAGCAACAAGTCCGTATGAGTCATAAAACACGCGCGCTCTGTGAGTCACAAAAAGCAGTTTTATGCTTCACACGTTATCACGCAGAGCGAGAAGTTTTCCTCTTCTTCTTCTTCTTCTTCTTCTCCCCAAGACTCACGAGGCCTCTTGTGGCGGCCCAAACAACGGAAGAGGAAACGCCTGAGGCCAAAGTGAGGCCAGGAATTTGGGGGAGGAGGGAGCAGAAATATGATGAGAGGTGCTTGTAGTAAACAGAGTTTGTCCGACTGATTCAGGTCTGCTTTAGCTGTTGGCCAGTCACATCTGTGCTTTTAGAGAGCCACTTGCGACCACACAATTTGAGGATTCAAAAGGTCCAATCAATTTAAGTAGCACATGTGTGTGTGCGCGCGTGCGTGTGCGCGTGAGCGCGCGTGTGCGTGGGCTGCAAAGTTCAGCGAGAAAAATGTCGACTCCTTTTTTTTTTGAAGGAGAAAAAAACGCGAGCGAGAATTTCCTGTGCGTTCTCGGAGGAGGCTCCAAGATGACTGAGGGATCTCGCGAAAGCATCTCAAGAAAAAGGGGAGCGCGCATTTCTTCAATTTCAAATTTTAGAAAGTCCCCAACTTTCCCGCCCTTTGAAAGTCATGAAAGCTTCGACTTTCCGACTACAGATGGGGTCTGGGTGAAAGCAGGGGGAAAGTTGGCCTCGGGCTCCAGCGCCATCGCGCGTGCTTTCGCGCGTCAGGGGGAAAAAGAGAAAGCAAGTTGGAGCTGAAGTTCAAATTGAGGTTGGAGCTGGAGTTTAAGCTGAGCTTCGACCCGAAGTTCCACTTGAGCTTCGAGCTGGAGTTCAAGCCCAGCTTCGAGCAGAAAGTCAAGCTGAGTTTCGAGCTGGAGTTCAAGCCCAGCTTCGAGCAGAAAGTCAAGCTGAGCTTCGAGCTGGAGTTCAATGGTGTGAAAGCCTGCCTGAAATCATTCCGTCAATGAGGAACATCTAATCATCTCGTGCTCAGTTACGTGTATTATTGGTTCATCGTGGTCTCTGCGCTGCTCAGCAGATGGTCTGCGGGGCGATAATATTAATGCTCTCTCTAATTGCAGGTTAGCTGACTTATTAGCTCGGTCAGACAATAAATGAGGAACGTTGGAGTACAACTGGTCGCGCCAATTTTTCATCCACATTTTTTATAAATTCGGTGTTAATTAGAGGGCGCCCAGACTCATATATTTCCTTGACCGTTTATTTTTTGACGCCCAAGGAAAGAAGCAATTTTCTTTCACGAATTTTTCCATCCCTCATCGCTCCTTCTCCATTCCGCTGCTGCTGGTGGCGTTGTTGTTGTTGGCGCAGCCGCGGCTGCTGCGGCTGTTGGAAACGCCGGCAATTTTCTTCACCTATCGCAAAATTGAATCTTTTTTTCTCGCTCGCTCGCTTCTTCGCTTGTGCGAACAAAGCGAAGGCCTCAAAGGTGATCAGGAAGAAGAAGCCCTCGAAGGGTTGGGGGAGAGAAAAAACTCTTCTGGAAAAAGAAGACATTTGCATGACAATTCAGATTTGTGTCCACGGTGAAGACAAAAACGCTCCCCAAAAAGTCGCGACTGCACGGACAAAACCGTGGCGATGACGTGAGGAGGGACGACAACGAATTGGACGTGATCAAAGCCAACTTCTGGCGGACAGGACGACTTGTCGGACTTGCCATGTCTGTTTGACATCAGCACCAGGGTTCAGATGGTGGTCGCCAGCGCCTTCAGGATCAAGACGGTCGCCAGTGCCCTCAGGATCAAGACGGTCACCAGCGCCTTCCCCATGGCTGGAATCGACGCCAAAGGCGCCCATGTCAGACTGCGCTACCCTGATGAGCAGATCCTATTGATGGAACACTGCTCTCCATGCGCTCGTTTTGGCTCCGGACGCAGTTTTCAATTAGGCTGGCCGAATGGAAGAACTTGGGCAAGAGCAAAGTCGTCGAAAAAGCTGCTTGCGAGGACTTGTGAATGTTTGATCACATGTCCATCGTAGATGTTGCCAGCGCAGCCTTAAAAAAAGGCAGATCTTTTTCTCTGAAGGACATGACAGAAAACAAGACAGTTGTGGGAGAAAACGACGATGACTGAAAAGCGTGCATTCCATCGTTCGACGTTTAACAGCGACGACAAAAGCCTCTTCGACAACTGCCGATTTCCCAGATCTACCAACATTGTGATGCAAATGCCAGCGGATGCGAACCCATCTCGTACACTTGTATTGTGTGGGCCAAAAAAGTGGCAACAACCAGACGGGCCTCCCACTGCAGCTTGTAACGATGATGCATACGCCTCCCTCCCCCCAAGTCATGCCTTGACTGACACCGCGACGAGGTGAGCCAGGTCCGTGACCAGCGAGGTCACCAACGATCACGGGGCCGCCGTGCATGACTGAAAAGTGGGTCACGTTGACCACTTTTCCTCCACTCACATCCACACTTCCGCATACTTTGACCGATTTCCGGGGCTGTTTTCTTCTTCATGTCACGTGTGGTAGCCGAGGTCGTGCAAGGTGCGCAGTCATCTATCAACACTTGTCTTTTCCCCACTGTAATTAATGTGTTCCCCATATGGGGGAAAGAAGTGTCGGGAGCCTGAGGAGGGCCGGTGGAGCCTGAGGAGGGCCGGTGGAGCCTGAGGAGGGCCGGTGGAGCCTGAGGAGAGCCGGTGGAGCCTGAAGAGGGCCGGTGGAGCCTGAGGAGGGCCTCGGGAAGCCTCGGGAAGCCTCAGGAAGCGGCCAACGCAATTAATGTAGGTCTGATTCTGACCATCCATTATGTGGAATCGGACGAAAAGTCGGGAACTCCCGCTGTGCGGCTCAATCAAAATTGAATCGAACCAGCCTGGCAGTGGCTACTGAGGAGGAGGCTCCCAGTCAGTCGTCCTTGGCCCTTGGACAAGGAGGTGCCAAGTGAGCCAAGCAGAAATTGACGCAAACTTTTTCTTCTCTCTTTTTGCTTCATCGGCTGCTTGGCTCCATCCCCGCTGCTGAGGAGGTCAGCCTGGTGGCCAAACGTCCTCTCAGGAGGCTGCATTTTTTGTGAGCCGTACGATTTCTCTCTCAATCTCCTTCGGACACTGGTGGTGCTTTTGAGAAGAGAACAATGCCTTGATTGGCGAGTTGATATCTCTGACGATGGATCAGGCGGGGGGAAAAGGGAAGGGGGGGCCCTGGAATGTTGACCCCCAAATTTCTCTCTCTCCGAAACTAATTTCCTTTTTTTCCTTCACACGAAGAAAAAGCCAACAATTTTCCATGCTTTGACGGTCACCAAAATTCTAGGAATGCTCAGGCAGTAGGGAGGAAAAAAAGTCCCGTGTGAAAGATTTTTGTCAAATTTTCTTCTCCTCATTATGTATATCTGTATATCATCTGTCCCTGGTCTCACCCACTTCCTCTGCTCTGTTATTGCGGGGAAAAGGGTGCAAAAGACACGCACACCTTGACCTGTGCTGGAACGAGCGTCTGACATGGTGACAGGAACAAGCCTTGTTCAGTGCCATTTGGCTGTTCATGTCGAAAGAGCTTCAGGCACATGCAAACTTTTGCCTTTTCGTGGTCAACCTTGTCTGTCCGTCTGTCCGTCTGTCCGTCTGTCCGTCTGTCCGTCTGTCCGTCTGTCCGTCTGTCCGTCTGT
>JAAUXU010073550.1_pt1 | contig 23841 bp, 30 predicted proteins | sample 7278151 | NCBI WGS metagenome assembly JAAUXU01 (sample SAMN14350113, study PRJNA611818) | marine sediment metagenome | isolation source: surface marine sediment (1.8m) | place: French Polynesia: Moorea | collected 2018-08 | reverse complement strand
CCCGCCCCCACTCCCTCTCCGCCCCCGGGCCCCCCCCCCCCGCCCCCCCCCGCAACCCAACCCCCGCCGGGGGGGGGGGCAAATCGACTGTTTAACTATATAAAGTGTACATGAGTGCTCAGCCACCAGCACCTGCACCTCCCTGTCGTGTATTGCATCGAGTCTACGCATTCGATTAAGGGACAACACAGCTGTGAACTGTGGCAGTGGACAAAGTCGTACATGTCTCCTACCTGCACACCACACCCGTGGGGGATGCACAGTAGGCGTGCTTCGGCTCAGACGGCACGGCGAGCTCATAGATGCTTCCATGCAAGCAACGCAGTCAATCTGGAAGTCGTCCGCATACAACTTTTGGTTGCTGCACCCGTGATTCCGGGCCGGTACACGCAGCAGCCTCGCTCGGAGGTGTGAAAGAAGCCAACTTCTTCTTCCTCTCTTGGCCGAAAGCGCTTTTCAACGTCCGGCTAACGAGAGCGAGGGCGAGAATTCCGCCACGCCCCGGCCATAACTCTCTTGGGCCTTCTTCTGAGGAGTTTTGCGCCGCTGCTCGCCCAGCACGCACACACGTCACCCTGTAGTAGCTGTCGAGACGGCCCCTGAACCACCCTGTAATCGATCCTCGGCCTCCTGGGGTGAGGACTTGTCAGCACTTGGGGGGAAAGAGTTGTCTTCATCAACTGCTTTTCTGTGAGGAAAAAAAATCAATTTGCTCTCATCGCACACACGACGAATGGCTCTTGCTGACAACAGGAGAAGAAAAGGCTTGAAGCAGGTGTCGTTGCTGTGATGATGGCTTGGCATCATCACGGCGGCAGTCGGAGTTCTTTCGGCGGCGCGGACAGACCTGAAGAGAACAATAATGGCGCGGCCGCGGTGGCCGCGGGCGCCGCCGCGGCGGCCGCCGTGGCCCCAGAGACAGCCGCCGTGGCCACGCAAGGCGAATCTGCCATGGAAGGTAAGGACTGATGCAGAATCAGTGGACGATTATGGACGGTGTCATGGTCCAAGGACCTAAGTACTTAGGGATGAGCAGACTTGGCATCCGAAGGCGCGCTGTTACTTACTCCGTCTATGCAAGTTGCGCATCTATGGCTTCAACGAGTGCTGCAACTTTGCATTGCAGCACGGACAACCTGGACACAACATGCTTAGCCACAGTAAGGACAAACATTTTACCACTTCAAAAGGATCTGCGAGAAACACGTGAAGTACGGACATTTCACAAACCGAAAAGTTTCATTCAGTTGTTTACAGAGTTTAACTTTAACTCAGCCGACGTCAAAAAGTAGGAGAGATTCATGCAGCTCTGCTAATCTTGATCAAGTCAAAATGCGGCTAAACCTTTTTAGTCCGCGGTCCACGCGTAATAGGACCGAGAGCAGCTCGAGTCGAGCCTCAGCTGCCAGAGACGCGGTCGAGCCGAAGTCAGCCCAAGCTACTCGAGTATGGACTGGGCACGTTGGATGATTTCCATTCCAGGTGCGGGTCGCGCACGCGCACACGCAGCCTCCAACGCACCTCTTTGCATTTTTCTTGCCTATTTCCGCTGTCACATTGCGGTTTAAAGAAATGGACCAATATTTGTCTCTCCGTCTTGCGCGGAGCAAAAGTGTTCGTGTGTGGCCAGGAATGTAAATCTCAAGAAGACGTATGCGTTTGTGGGAAAAGAAGACAGGAGTGCTAACGAAAAGTGTTACGAAATGTGCAAAATTTCCTACTTTGTCTTAATCATTGGCAGTGATTTCTGCATCCCTAGCCCAATTTTCGCGCACCCCCCAGCCCAGAGCTTCCCCCTCGACTTCGCTTTTTTTCCGGCCGCATGAAGTCACCATTTTGGCGGTCGCCAGTGAGTGAAATGTATGGATTTTTAGCCCTCAGATGCGTCTGTTCGGGTGCCTTCGAGAGCAATGAATACAACATTGTGACCTGTGCAATTTTATATTTTTCTTGTGCTGCTGATGTGCTCAAAGGTTGTCCAACCCCTGCAATAATGTAGGAGTGAGAGGGGCGTGAGATGGCATTCGAGTCATTTGGCCCCAATCTCATAACTCACTCGGACAAAAATGCAAACTTGGGGGCTGCTGCGAGCAAAGTCGGAAATCTGGCACACGTAGAACACACTGTACAATACGGCACACACGCCTTAAGAAAGTGAGCCTTAAACTCTCCGGCTTTCTCTATAGACCCCGTCCAGACATGACACGGAATACGGTTGGATTTTCTACACTTTTTTGGACGTTAGACTAGATTAGAATGTCCTTGCTTTCATCTATCCCAACGAGGGTGATGACTAGAGGGCGGGAAAATAGGCCTTTTTTTATTCAGTGCTGCTTGGCTCTGAATAACGTCTATAAGACAGCCTGTTTAAAGTCTCCATGTCTGAGTCACTGCGACAACGTACACTGCGGTTACAGAAGTCGCCCACGGCCAAACGCAGTGTTTTTTCGGTGTCTTGTGAGAAATCATACTTTTATTGTGTGTCCGCTGTACGAAGACATGAGCACTTCAAAAGGATGCATAAAGGAAGGTAGAATCGACTTCATTAAGCCACCTTGTAATGACTGCTTTCTTATTTGATGAAGTAGAAAATGACTCACGTCTAATCTCGATAAAGCGTACTTTTCCGTCAGCGGGATTATAATATCTTATAATGAGACATATGATATAGAGAAGTGGGTTTGCAGATAATAATGTGTTACATCAGTCAAGTAGAGATTCGACTGGACGCATGCACGCGTCAATTTTACGGAGGTCGCCCTGTAAAATGACTTCTTGTTTTAGAAATTATTAAATTTCCAAAATCGGCTCTTCTGTGTTTTCGAACAAGAAGAATTTTTTTCCCTTGGCTCAAATTCCACAAATTCGTGCAATGTGTTTGACAAGATTCGCTTGATTAGAGCAGAAGGAGGGTATCCGAGAGTCTCTGTGACGTATTACGGCAAAGCTCGTACGAGCTGTTTCCTCTCCAACACCTCCGACGTCTCATTAGTGCTGTACAAATTTCAAAGTGACCGGCCAAGATTGAGTTCCACCTCCTGGTCTAGCAGAACTTTCTCGAGGAAGCTGAGAAGAACAAGAAGATTGGGTATTTTTATTCAGCTTCGACGTCTTAGGCAGCGTCAGCGTCTCCATATGTATTTCTAATCTCTTCCCACCAATGGGACACATTTCTGGGGAGGGTGGAAAAAACATTAATCATCCAACTTGGAGCTTGAGGGACAGAAAGAGACCCAAATTCCAAGCACACATGCCTACGCTCGATGCTTCAGCATGATGACCTACTGTGCACCGCGGCAACTTCACTTGGTCGCTCCGTGCTACTCCGGGTCCGCTCAGAGATCAGCCTTTCCTGCCAGATGAAGCCAATGTCGGGATCAGCAAAGCTCCAAAGATGCTGTCAGGAGACGTCTCCGGTAGTCTGGTCCAGCGGACCAAGCACGTTATACGGACGGATACGATGCCTACTCACATGCTTCTTATGGTGTGTGTGTCTCTAGGTAGACAAACAAAGTGCGCTGCACAGCAGGAACTAGGAACTGGTGCACGCGGCAGATTTTTACTATAAAGTTAAAATTTTCATTTTTTTGGGTGTGTGTGTGTGTGTGCATGTGGAGGGGAGAGTGAAATTCCTTCTTCATATTTCTTCTCTCAAGCTACACGGAAGAGGCAGATATTACTTATCCTAACGGCGTGTGCGTGTGCGTGTGCTTGTGGGCGTTCTCAGGCGTGTGCGTGTGCTCGTGTGTGTGCGTGAGAGCGCGCGAGAGAAGCCAACTCGAGACTAATAAGTCATTAGCCTCGAATTTGTCAGAAGGAGGTGCTGGAAAAGCCATGTGTCACTTACACATATGAAAATAATGAATTTCATGGGGGTCGAAGACGAACTTTGCAGTCCTGCCCACATTTGAAGTGCAGTGACTCGATAAATTTCCCCTATGCTGTAGCCATTTTGTGTCTGCGCGGCCTCAGATTTGCCACTGCTCGCTCGATGCTGTTTGGCATTTGGTAAACTCGGCCGTAAATTTGCTTCTACCCCACCAGAAAAAACAACGAAGCAGAGAACTGCTCGTCTGCGTCGCATTTTTTCCTCCTGGGTCATTGCCATGTTTCATGTGTCACTTTCCATGGCGGAACTTAAGGAAGAAGGGGTGTTTAAAAGGCAGAGAAAGAGAAAAAGAATGCGAATTCTCTGCACACAGCGGTTTTTCTGCAGCGTTTCCAACGTCAAATAAACAAGGATATCACGCTCATACGGATGCATGCGAGTCATGCCTTCATCGACGCCAGTACGAGAAACTGTCCGGTGGAGACTATATAAAAGGGAACGAGAGAGGGGTGAGAGAGGTCAAGCATAGGGGGAGGGGGGGTTACAATGGGGATGATGATGGGGGGGGGCAAGAGGGAGGACATGGGGGGGGGAGGGGAAAAACTTGGGTGGAGTAAAGGAGTTGTGTGCCAGAAGAAGTCGAGCTTTCTCAACTCAAGCAGTGAAATATCTCAAAAATAAAGTTATATTGGGTTTGTAGGTTGCATCGGACTTAACTCATCCTGTGGTAATAACTGCGAAGCGTATGAATCTTTCCCCTTCCCCCAGGCTGTCTCGGAGGCAACCAGCAGTTCTCAGCCACCACCAACAACAGCGCCAACGTCGACAGTCCCAAGAACCAGCTTCATCCCTCACCAGTGGGCGCCAATTCCTCGCCTTCTCCCCAGCAGCAAAGCGTCCAAGAGGGTGTCAATGGTAACACGAGCAGCACCCCCAAGAAGCCTCTACATCCCTGTCTGTCGTCAGTGCAGGCTCAGCTGGAGATGAAGCCTCTCTGGGACGAGTTCCACGAGCTGGGAACCGAGATGATCGTCACTAAGGCTGGAAGGTGAGGCTTCTTGTAGTTCACCGGTGACACAAAGAAAATAAGGTGAAGGCGTGAAAGTTGGAAAGTGTTCCTGTCCTCGAAAGAGGGCTTTTTCTTAACGTGGAGGTTCTCTTCTCCTATGGGGAATTTCAAAAAATTGAGGGGCAAAACAAGTCAGAATTTAGCAGATGTCGCCAATCGTGTGTGGGGTGGGTGGGTGGGTTTAAAATCAAGCTAACTTGAGCATAATGGTGAAGTGGAAGACAATTCAATTGGGCCAAAATCTGTAGATAATGCGACCCAATGTGATTCTTTCGTCAACAACTGACAGTCTCAACCAAACATTAAGTAAAAAAAGGCAGCTTGTTTTTCATTTGCAGAAAAACATAGAATTCAGTACCTCATGGTCAGAGCCACATATTCTTCTGTAATGTCATGTTAGGGCAGCTGATGCCAGAGTACCTAACATGTCTGGCTAACAGATCGTCTGATGTACTGACACGTAAACAGTAAACACCAATCTCAGGGTCTTGAGTGTCATATGCCAATATATCTAAAGCCACAGAAGAGTCTGTTGCTAACCCTGAATTGCAGATGCTTCTGACATTCCAACTTGCTGCTCCTCAGCCACCAATGTTCACGATATTGTCTACAGATTTTGGTCCAACAGTGAATCATATCGAGGGTGGGCCGGACTTGACTCGGCTCGAACTTTTTAGATCGAGTCTGACTCGAGAACAACCTTAGTGTCCATTATGCATATGATGAGCCAAAAAGCGTAACTTATCGTTTTACCCTTATTTACTGCCAAAGATTATAAGGTTACTATGACTTTTGTGACAGAGAGAAATGTCCATAAAGGGCTTCTTGAAACCTGTGCTCGTCACCACACAAGTAAAAGGTCAGGGCTGTGCTATAGTCCTGTCCAACCATATACTGGATGGGAATGATTGAACTTCAGTCAACCCGCAAGTGCATACAAGAGGGCCCATTGCAGAAGAGCAAAAAAAATTCCAAGAGCTCCAGAAAGTCTCCTGAGTGGGCCTGCTAAAGTGAGACATGTGGTACACATTTTCAAGCCCTGTGGCACGCTAGCTGGGTCAAAATATGATCACGCAGGCCTAAACTTGGAGTCTCACTGACCATAAATGCTGGCTTGTTGACAAGAAGCTGTCTGTTCTGATGCAGCTCAGACGAATTCCAACTTGCCTGTGCAACCTTTAAATGTGGAATCAGAGGCCAACTGACCAATTTATGGCCTAAAACTGCCTGATTCTTGAACACAGTGAGTCACACCCTGCATGTTAGGTAATCCAAAGGTCTTATCTTGGCAAAGGGAAAAATAACCAGACCTCAAAGTTTGTCAAACAGTCACTTGTGTCTGGGCCTCAGGGAAGTGAGGTACTGCAGGGAAGTACTTTAGTGATCCATATCCGCATTTCTGTAAGTGTTTTGATGAAGAAGAGCCTTGCACGGGAGAGAAGATCAGTATCGTGCAGAAAAGTGTGCGGGAGCCCTCGCTCATGCACTCCAACCTCCCTATTTTGATGACTCACACGGTGCTTTGGTGATTAATTACGTTACTTTCATTTTTAACTTTTAATATGTTCATGGAAATGTATTTTAAGTATCGATGGGTTTGACAATCCACTTGAACTCACATTCAAGAAATTATTCTTGCTCCCCAGACGCATGTTCCCCACGTACCAGGTCCGTCTGTACGGGATGGACCCGACCGAGGACTACATGTTGGTGATGGACTTCGTCCCGGTCGACGACAAGCGCTACAGATACGCATTTCACACGTCCAACTGGGTAGTGGCAGGAAAGGCTGACCCCAACTCTCCTCCAAGGTACGTTGACACCTGGCTGAAAGCAAAGAAATTGTAATGAGTCCGTCATAACCACAATTCACCTTAAAGGATCCATGTGCATCCAGACTCTCCTGCCCGAGGAGCCCACTGGACAAAGCAGGTGGTCAGTTTTGACAAGCTTAAGCTCACCAACCACCAACTGGATGACAATGGACATGTAAGAGGACCTCCAATAGCTCTCCACACATGCAACAGTTACTTGGTTTCCTGTTTTGTGCAGTTCAGTCACGATGACTAAACTGGAAATCTAGCTTATAGTACACCATTAGCAGCAGAAAATATGCTTTTGTAGGAGTAGGTAAGAAGATTATTAAAGATAGGTTGATTTCTGAGTCTATGTGTAGACTAAGAGCTGTTTCTGTTGTCATAGTGACTCCATTGAAGGACTTTGCGGACTTTCCTCAAGTGTCAACCTTCAGTGAAAGTCGAAGCAGTCCTTTCAACTCCTCTATCCTTATCACACCTCTAGTATGATACATCTTTTGTCCTCCCTACCGATGTCTCGGCTTCCTTCTGTTGTATGTACCGAACAGCATGAGGTTGGGTTGTTTTTTGTCACTCACGATGCACTTCATGTCATCCTCTCTGGAATGTGTCTTGCACTTCTCTTATCAGGTGATCTTGAACTCCATGCACCGATACCAACCCCGTCTCCACGTCTGCTACGTGGCACCAAGAGGTGGACACCAGCACCAGCAGCAATGTGCCAGCGACACCCAGGACTTCAAGACCTTCATCTTCCCAGAGACTCAGTTCACCGCAGTCACGGCCTACCAGAACCATAGGGTGAGGAGAGTTGTACGAGTACAAAATTATGCACAAGCACGACAGCCCAAACGTGAACTTCAGGATTACAGGAACGCGTTGCAAAAGTGATGAGGAATAGAGCTTTCTTTTAGCGCTGCAAGATACGCTGTAAATTGCAGCGTCTCTTGCTTAGAAATGTTTTGCAGCCTGCAATTCATGTTCGGCAGTGGGACTTCTGGCAGCTGAGACGAGACAAAAGTACGCAAACATCATGCTGGGATGAATGAATGATCTCGTCGCTGTACGCACTTTCAAGCGTCACTTGACACTTTTTTTCTCTCTTACATTTGTCTCTATTTCGCCCAGTCCCTCCCCTGTTGTTAATTTATCATCTTCTCGAGTCATTTTCCGGGCCGAAGAGGCGCGCTCTCATTTTTCTGCTTCCATAAACAAGTGATTTCGACAAAAATTCACTGTAGCAAGTCTAATACAGTAAATTCAGGCATGACATTTCAGTCCACAGTAAGTCAGCAAAATAATAAAGCCTGTTTTTTTCCCTCGGCCTAATGAATTATTTGTCTTTTGGAGCGGCATTTAAAAGCTTGTAAACTTTGAAAACCTGAAATGAACATCTTGTACTAATGTTCGCAATAGCAGCGCTCTTGATACAACCCTGGGCTGGCGCAGTGAAAATTGTTTATTTCTCGCTTCTACCCCGACGCTCTGCTAAAGTCAGCAGATGTCTCCCAAAGATAGATCAGTTTTCTTGGACAATCCTTCTAGAACGCACCGTACATGCACATATGTATATGCACCGCACAGATCAGTATGAGTAGCACTGGGATAGGTTTCAGGCGCGCAGTGTGAGCCAACAAGTCATCACTGTTACTACTACATCCACTATTATACGTATGCCATCAGCTGCTGATTCCGTAGGCCAGCTCTGCCACTTCTTCACCAAGCGCTGTGCAATGACTGAAAAAGTCGATTTTGAGGCTATTTACCTAGCATTTACACTGCAAATCTAGTCGCGTTTGCTCACCCAGGCTTGCTTGGCCACTGAATTCTCAGGCTCTTTTTTTTCTGTCTTCTTCGTTCTCTGGATCATTAATTAGTCTGACACTAATGACCAGAGCAGAGGAGGCATTAGCGCCGACGGAAATGTAAATAAAGGGAAAAAGCGCACAGCACCGTGGGTAGCAGCACGCACGCGTGCACGCACGCACAGATCGAGGCCATGTTATTCTTTATGACGAAAAGCAGATGGAGGCCGCCAGCTATGGCTGCTTTGGAATGCGCGTCATGGAGACAATGTTCCTCAAAAACAGCTAAATGGGGAAGGTCCTGCTCGAGTCTCCCGCGCTACGAACAATTAAGCAGTCACAATTAGACGCCCGCAAGCGCTGCTTTTTCGTCAGAAGAGGCCGAGCCTTCAGATATCTATCAGCGCTTTGTATGAAAGTCACCGGGGAGTTGTCGAAATCCAGGTGCTGCCTGGCTCGAGCCATTGTTTTACATTCCTTCTGCTCTGTTAAGAGAGCTCAAATGCCGACGTCTTCCCTCCCATGTGCTCGTAAAGCACTGCACGTATATGTGCGTGTGTGTACACTGTCACAGTGATCCGGTCACAGAGCTCTTCTTCATGTCTTTTTTGTTTCTTTCCTTGGCACCCAGAAATTCCGGTAGTGAGCAATGTTTATGCATCAATGTGAAGCTCTGCATTTGGGCTGTGGTCTTTCCCATTGACACCGAACTGCACAAAGTCTTTGTCTTCCGGTGAGGAAGCCTTTTCGGAGCCTCGGTGGAAACGCTCCGGCCTTTCAGATGGGTTCTTGTAGCTCTACACAGGTCAGGGAAGTCACCATGAAGTCGCGCTGTAAAATCTGCACTGAATTAGTGTCGTGCAGGGCGGGGAAGCGTGATTTCGACGGTATGACATGAATCTGTCCTCAAGTCTCCGTAAACGATATTTAAAGAAGGCGGCACCAAAAGCTGGACGCCCGATTCAACACATTGAACTTGGCACAGCACTTTTGGATCACCATCCGTCGATTCTTCCAGATAACTCAGCTGAAGATAGCCAGCAACCCGTTCGCCAAAGGTTTCAGGGACTGCGACCCAGAGGAATGGTAAGACGTGGTGTCTACGTCAAGTAGCCAAATTCGCCGCATTTAACGCCCACTGCTTGTGCAGCTCAGTTTATTCAGCTTCTCTGGTGCTTTTTTTGGCCGCCTCCGCGCATGTTTCTGGCACCTCCTAGCAAATAGATGTGGGAAGTAGATTTCACACTTTGCGCCAACCGATTTTTCTCCAGCACGTGCGCGGGTTTTGTTTCTTTGAGAGTTTGCCGACTTCGTAGATTTTCCGAGGAAGAAGCAAACAGCGTTTGTCGGCAGTTCTCCTCCATCCTCTAGCAGGCTTCATGCAGAATAATTGATTCCTCTAGTGATTGAGGGATGAAAGCAGTAAGGAGAAAAATCTCCTGCGTGCTACAAAAAAAAGAGGAGCTGGAGAAGTGATTCCTACATTGTCTCTCGTAGCCTGAACTGTAAACAACGGTGTCGCCTTCAATGATTGAGGCATTTTAAAGCAGCGAACTTTGCTACTGATTCACTTGTGACCTTGTAAAACAACAGAAATTTGTCGACAGCGTGAATAACAGCGCCTTAAGCAACGGAGTCGGCGGCGGAAGCGGCTCCGTACACCCGCCTCACACCAGCGCCGCCGCAGCCGCCGCCGCTGCCGCCGCCGCTGCCGCCGTCGCCGCCGGGGGCGGCGGGAATGTCCTTGACGGCAAATCGCGCGTCGTTGGCGGTCAACTCCATCTTTCCTCGCAAGTGGCGGCGTCGCCACCTTCGTCCAACAGCTGCGCAGAAGAAAGGAAAGGGCGAAGGAAAGAAAAGTCATCTGGCGAAGAAACTAACGACAGTCAAGATGACGGCAAAAGTAAGATTTTAGACGATGTAGACAATTTCTTTACTTGGTTCACTTACCCCATGTGCTGCAAAGGATCCCTCGTGTAAGTGAGATTAAACTTAAAGCTTGAATTAACCAATACAGTGGTCTCGGGATGCACCGCCAACAGCGTGGAGCACTGCAAGTCAAGAGGTGAAAGTCGAGGCCACTCGTTTTGTCTCAGCTCAGAAGCTCTAGATTGATTTTTAACTTCTATCACCTTTAAATAAGGCCGGGTAGAGACTGCAAACCTAATTAGAACACAATTGAGCCTCCAGAGAGGCCTTCAAAATATATTTTGTACCACATAGTCGAGTCACAACGTGAAGGCCTGCTTTGGTTTACAAAAGTAATAGGAGAAAAGTACTCTCACGTGGTAAGAAGGTATTTTAGGAGAAATTGCCTTACATACAAATTTCTATTAACTGTCCAAATTTTGAGAGTCCTCATGAGGTGAATTTTTTTGATACGATGCCTTCTATCTGATCGACTGGTAGGAGGCATCGTTTAAAAAAAATTCACCTCATGAGGACCGTCAAAATTTGGACAGTTAATACATGCAATAGCTACGCGATAGCAGACCAAAAGATCACTTTCACCTCCAGGTCTTCAGAGCTCCATGTCTGTAGCGGCCATTTTCTCCACCCAAATCTTGTATAGTGGAACACGCTTAAGATGCCACACAAGGCGCTCCGGATATATCGGCATCTTCTCCGGTTAAATCGACATTGTGTGACTGCAGGACTGACTGACTTTTCTTTCTTTCTCTCTGGAAATGGATGACGAGCACCTTTGAACCTCCTGATCAGCCTGGGCCACCAGGAGGTGTCTGCACTGACCCAACTGGCTGCCAAGCAGTTCAGCGATGCCACTTTCGCAGCTGGATATATCTGGATATATCGACAATTCCCTCTGACCCCGAGAAGTCGTATAATCCTGAGGCCACTGCAGTACTCACAGTATTTAGCCCGTGCGTTACATCCTTATGCTATTCTCCTTACAGATCTGCCCACAAGTCCCGCCCCCATCACGTCTCCATGCCATGCCTCCTTTCTCTCTTCCCCGCCGCCTTCGTCGGCGTCTTCTCTGTGCAACGGCGGCTTCGACTTCGGCGGTCACGCCTCGATGGGGGCTGATCAGGGCGCAGCGGCTGGTATGCAACAGCAACAGCAAAATCTGATATTTGGAGACAGCATGCAACAGCAATTCAGAGCTGGAATGACGGGTGCGTAGAGGAGCACGGTGAAAGTCATGTCTGTGTGGACGTTAAGGAAAGTGGGGTTGTTCTCTTATTCAAAGTGTTGACTGAATTTCTAGGTTATTCACCTCTCCAATCTCTATCATCGACTGTGTCTTCACCCTCCTCCACCGCCACATTAATTCCCGGTGCCAATTCACAGGACGCCGCGGCTGCCGCTTCTGCGGCTGCTTCCGCGGCGGCGGCGGCAGCTGCTGCTTCGGCCGCGGCGGCCGCCACGCTGTACCCGCCGCCACCGCCGCCGTCCAGTGAGTTTTCCTCCTACGGTCCCATTTATGGCGGCGGCCACCAGTACTATAGCAAGTGCCGTACAGCTCCTTACCAGAGACCTACTCATTTCTATGGGGGAGTTCAACAGACTGAGGGCGGCCAACTAAACCAGCCGCAACAGCAGCCGCAGACCCACTTTGGCGGCGCGTATTGCAGTGGCGGCGGCTTGAGAAGAACGACTGGCTTTGATTATGCCTCCTCCATCCAGAGATAAAATTCCAATATAATATCTCGACATTTAAACTGTACCTAACTCCTGCAAGTAATGCAAAACTATCTGCCATAATTTTTCTTTTAGTTTTACATGTAGCAAAAACCAAGCGTAAAATTCGTTGTTTTGTAGGAAGGATTACTTTTTTGGGTCCGCTGTCTCAATTTTCCCCCAGGAATTTTTCGAGGCGTGCCGGGTCATCTTAGTCAACGTCATATTGGCGACAGCTCTAGGAAAAACGAGCAGTTTTGTGTTCATGTGAGGGAAAATTGAATAAACACTACCTATAGAGACGAAAACAAATCAGCGCTTATATACTTATATAATTTTAAGTCTGTTCCACGCTTGAGCTTTTGTGCAACACCAACTAAAAGTGGCTGTAACTTCCATCGCACTACAAATTCACCTACAATTTGATGCTCCAATCTAGTACAGGAGGAAAACTTATGTACGTAGTACATGAAGGCAACCACACACTGCTTGTGGTATTGCTTTTAGCAGCGTCAAACTGCACGATTTCTTCCTTCTTCCTGGGTCTTGAGAGTATTTTTTGTCGCATTCCAAGCGTCACCTCAGCATTGTTCGGGGTTTTGAGTATGTCAATCTCTCCGGAATTTTGGGCACGAGCTCGACACAAGACGATAAGAAAAAGAAAAAACTGCATTTATTTGCTCTTTGTTCATAGAAGACGGAATCTGTCCCATTTCACATGTTCTCGAATGTGTCGATCCTCCTCTTGGTGTTGCCCTTCCTGACTTCCCTGAGGGTCTTGAACTTGTCCCTGCCTTGAGCCAAGTTCTCCCGATACTGGCGGTCCTCCAAAGTCTCCTGAGTCTGAGTACCACTAAGCTCAGAGCGGAGTTCCTGGACGAAAAAGGAACCAGTGAGAGAGAAAAAACAGCGAAGTACAGTAAAGGGTGAGTGAAAAGTCAAGATACATGATTGGACGCACACGTCTTTGGTGACAGCCGAACCTAGATTTATACAGCGTCGTGCTTGTCTCTGACGAATGAAATGTTTGACTTGAAACCGGCCACAAGGTGATTGAGCCCCATCAAAGTACAGTGCACAATTGTACGATGAAATTCCAGATAGAAACTGGATGGCTTCCGGCAGTACAGAAACTATCCGGATGACTGCTAGTGAGAAAACTTGATTCAGATCTTGCCTCCCGGTTGGACCAAGCAAAACTTCAGGAATCTTCTCCTTCGGTGTGTGCAGAGACCAGCTGGAGCTTCATCGACTCCGTAATGTGTGAGCAATACTGTGTGCTTTCTTTCGGAAACATGCCGATGTCGATCTTCAAGCGCAGAGGCTTTCTGCTCTTGAAGATCGATATCGACTCTTCACCCCCTCCCATAAGGGCACAAGTTCTACAGGAAGGCTTGTCAACTCGACCATGGAAGGCCCACAGCGAGGGCCGAGATGATAATCACAAGCAATTTAAGCAAGGCCTACTGAAAATAAAACCTTAGGGGGGGGGGGCGCAAGGGTCGATATGACGGGCTCAGATCTCAAAATGGTCCTCACTTTGTGCTCGGGCTCAAAGAAGACAGCGTGATACGATTTGTATTGACATATCTCTGGATACTGTACTGTGAAGACTCTCACCTTGAGCAGTGCCTGGGTCCTCTGGTCGGGTTCCCTGTCCTCGTCGTCGACCTTTTGCACAATGATGGAAGGAATTCCTTCGACGATCCCTTCGTGCTCTCCCGCTGACTCCGAGGAGGACGAGGATGTCCGATCAGACTCAGACCCGGCATCCCCGTTCGTCAGCAGCGCCTCGGACGCCGCCGAGTTGGCCTGCATGGCCAAGGAGGCGTTCTGAAAAGAGAAACATTAGCGGAGCCCTTGTTACTGAAGCTTTTCATTTACCTCAATCGTGATCTTTGCCTCCTCCATTTCTTCTTGGAGCTTCCTGGCTTCGTCCTCCTTGGCCTCGACCTGCGCCCTGAATTCCTCTATCTCCTGCCTCCTGGTCTCTACTTCCTCCTCTAGCCGCTGCCGCTCTTCGGCCTCCAGGGTCCGGTCGTGCTCAAGCTTCTCGTACAGATCCCGAAGCTCCTCCTGCTGCAGCTCAAGAGCTTCGCGAGCTGCCTGAGTTTCCGCCAGTTGTTTCTCTAAGGCCTCGATCCTCTCCTTGGCCTTTTGAAGTTCCTTCCTTCTGGCCTCCGCCTCCTCCTCCAGCTCCTTGAGCTTCTTCTCCAGATTTTTCTGCTCCTGCTCGGCCTTCTCACGGGCGAGCAACTCCTTGCGCAAAGTTGCACGCTGCTTCTCTCGAGCTGCACGCTCCTGCTCCCTCTGGGCCTAAAGATTGTCGAAGAATCAGCATTTGTTGAGTCGTAGAGGAAGCAAAACTTTTAGGTCGGTCACAATAATAATGTTACGCACGTCAGTTGGTCGAATAAAGGTTTCTTTCTCGCTATGACAGCAGCCAGTGGAAACAACTTTGGCGTCGCCATGAGCGTGATGTATGGCAGCAATCTGAAGGACTGCGTCTCTCTGTACAAGGCTATTGTTAGCCCCCAGATTTTTTTTAGATGTTCGCATTCTTTTCGAACTACTGTAGTTCCTCCGGTCCCTTCTCATGGCCCTAACTCAGTTTCACTCATCCTCTCTCTCTGTCTGTTCCCGCCGGACATTCTTTATGATCCATACTGCACGCGTGACTGCACTGCCAAAGAAAAGCTATTTGAACTGCACAGCATGTGCAACATTTCGTATGCAAGACGCCGAGCAAAACACTACTGAAATTCTAAAGTGCAAAGCGAAAGCACCGCCTGCTCAGAGCGCAGGAAGAATTTTCGATATCGTTTTCGCAACCTCGACTGTACCTTCATCTGCTGTACGACGAGCTCGTCTGGCAACCTCCTGCGGGCGTGCATGTCGTTGTTGCCTTTGGCCAGGTGGTAAATCTGGCGGGCTGAACCGGGCAGCTTGCACTTCACTTTCTGAGTCTTGCCCTTCTCCGTGAATTTTATCTGCGTCAAAGATCTCTTTTAAAGCATCATCGAATGGTAAGTGACACTGCATGAAAAACCAAGGCATCATTTTCGAACTGTCGTGTAAATATCAGTGCTTAAGGACTCACGATGAACTTTTCCTTCTTGAAAGTGACCTTGTCGATTTCGGACCAGGGGAATGTGATCGTGGGCGTCAACTTGTTGTTTACTTCGTAGAAGTTGATGCCCAGGGCGTCGACGCCAAGCAAGACCTCTGTGCCTTTAGCGTTCTGGAAGCAGTTGGCTTTGGCCTTCTAGGCTGACCTCCTCAAAAAAAATTATTTAGCTTTTTCTTACCGTAACTGGGTAGTAAGAGACTCCGAACATCTCTAAGTCTTGCGCCAATTTGAGGTACTCCATCATGGCCTCCTCGCGCGTCATCAACTTATGCTTCTTGTGGAATTCACATATCTAGAAACAAGTAAAGTACGCATGCACACCAATGTCGCTTTCTTCTGCGTCTGTAGCATAAAAGCAATTTTTTCGGCCCTAGGGTTCACCTATCCGGAGGAGGCTGGAGGCCTTCGTCCTTGGAGGACGACCGCGACGAACGGATTACCATGATAGATGGTAACCCAATGGTGCATGTCCATGCTGATTTGGAGAACATACCTTTTCCTCCCACTCCAACATGGAGAGCTTGTGTCCACTGAGGATCTTCGGCGGCAGTACCGACTGCTCGTTGGCCAGATATCCCCTCTCCACGCCATCGGTGCCGAAGTCCCCGAACTTCGCCTGCGCGGCGAACGACGCCAACAAGACCGCCTTCTCCGGCGGACAGTAAATCGTCCCAGTTAAGATGTCGTTTTTCACCTAAGTTTGGAGCAAGGCTGATTGAAGCTCTTTCGTTACCCTCTAGTACTGAGTAGTCATTCACCTGCTTGAAGAGAAACCTGAGCGTGATATCCTGGATCACCTCTTCTGTCACGTTTTCTGGGAAAAACTTGAACTTGAACTGAAACCTGAAAGAGGCATTATCATCTCCAACTCCCAAAGGAACCACTGACGAATCTTCATCCCGTACCTTAGCGGGTTGTCTCGCTTGACTTTCTGCTTGATGATCTTTTTCTCGTTGATGAGCCAAGCGGGCTGGTTCAGGATGTCGCTGTAGTGCAAGCTGAAGTACCATGTCTGAACATGAAATTGAGGTGGTCGAAATTCATTCGTGCAAGCATAAGCCCACCTTAAACACAGCCCAATCCCCCTAAAGCCTCTACCTGCTCGCAAGAGTCTAAGCCTTACACATGCATCCCGGCAGTAAATGCATGCTAGGGCACTTTTATCCCGGCGAGACATTATCTGAAGAGTTGACACTAATCATTGCAAACTACGTCACCGGGACATTAGCATTCAGTGATGCTACACATTTGATGCGCCCTCAGGCGCAAGAAGCCGACTTGCTCATAAATGAAGCACGTCCTAAACTGCGTCCTCGTACAACTTTGCTGGAAGCAAACGAGAGCCTTTTCCTAATTGTATATAAGGCCCAGACTAAGTTTTGGGCGAAGCTGCCTGCTCAATTTAGGCACTAATGGTCTGAGAATTGAGCAGGATGCTTTCAAAAACGTCACACTGAACAAGCTGTTACTGTCAACCGCGGTCATGCATAAGACGTTGAACACATGAGCATTAAATGTATTTTCTGACCTCTCTGACGCCAGTCGTGGTTGCGATGGTATCGAAGAGGATCTTGCCGGTTGCGTTCGCCTTCAGCTTGAGGTCGAACTCGCCCTCGAACGTCCTTACGCTCACGTTCAGCGTCTCCTTCGGCATCTTGGCGTTCGCTCCAGAGGCGCTCACTGACTGCTGCTTAACGAAAAAAAAAGATCGCAAAGTTGTCGATAAAAATGAGGCAACCGCTTTGTCATACTCTCCTGGGCAAACAAGATAAAGGCTCTTGCAACTGAGGAGAGGGGCAAGTCCGAGCAGGGCCTCCCATTACAGTGTGCAACGTAAATAAAGCGTACAGCGTACTTTCTTTCAACTGTGGCGCAATCAGTGTCTGTACGGTAAAGCTTTCCAAATTGCCCTTATCCAGCCCTTCCCAGGAGACTTGATGTTATGAAATTAAGTGGCTGTTGAAGTAAAAATGTGCCTCCGACGTTCCTTACCTTTCATAGGGTTTTGACAGTGTGTGCTCGTAGGCACGTTTTACTCTCTCTTACAGGGCGACAGCGATTTCTCCACCCAGCCTTGACCGGAGAGTAGCAAGGAGATTAACAGCACAATTAAGTTATGCTAACTCCTATAACACATTTTATAGTAGGAACAACCTTGTGTAGATTAAAAGTTGATCTTTGAGATATGACTGAAAACGTGGCTGTCCAATCAACAAGAAATGTCCTGACGAACGCGGCTTTAAAGTTATGGGATGTAATGTAGGTACGGTTTTACAATCCCCCCAGCATTCCTTCGTTGACAAAGCAATCGAGTCGAAACTTCTGTTTTATCGGAGATCAAGCGTCAATTTTCTTTGCTACTTTAGCTCTAGGGCAGCATTTTCATGCATTTTCTCTAAACATTTGACACCTCAAGAAAGAGCAAATAATTCCCGCCAACTTTTTCTGACGACCTTCTAAATTCACGACTCCCGGTACACAAGAGCGTTTCATGCCCAAGTGCTGTAGCGTGCAGGAACGTATACTTACGCACAAGTAGGAACGTAAACGTTACTGCACACATTACCGGTTGTTGTTATTTTATCACAAAATAGCTTCATGCAGCTTGATGGATCGAATGTATCATTTGTACATGTAGAACACAATGCCCATATAAGGTCGTACAGAGAGATAAGGATGATTGCTACGACTGTTGCTCAACAGGATGTGCATTGTACAGTAGATAATTTTATGGGATTGAGGAGATATGAGAAGGAAATTCCTGAGAGATTAATTTTTGGGTCTGTCGATATACCTGACTACAGAAAGGAAAATAGCGAAATTTTCGGCAACATTCCACTGTCATAGCGTCATCGCAAGTGACGCGTTTACCTGATGCAATCTTAAACTGCATTCACAAACATCCCGCTGAATGTGCTGACACCGGGGAAGCGAAAAAACCTGCAGAATTACTGTCGAACTTCATTTCGTCTGGGGGAAGCTGTGGAAGAATGGCTGAAGTGAGACTCATCACTAAGGTGAGTGAAGGCAGGGGGAAACTTGCCATTTTAGTCAGACTAACACCAGGAATATCACTTTGTTCTTGGTTTCACATTGAGATCCTCAGCGTTTATGCTCCATCTTCAGTAGAGCTGAGTGCTCATCATGAAGGCAATAGGCATGACTGTATTGTGTGCGTCAATCGGGTAGCTCAGCACGTCTCTTCTTTTGCTACTCTGCCACCAGGGCACGAACGTATTGCAATATTTGCATTGGCCATACTGCAATGAACACAGTTGACCTCCGACTGAGAGCCGAGAATCTTTGAGCTGGTTAAGGATTCCTGGCCAATGAAATTTTCACGGAATGAAACCTCCAATTCAAGTTTCCCAAATGTCTGACCTCCCATTCAGCCACCTTTTTCTTGTGCATAGCCGGTCTTTACATAGCGATCGACGGATTAATAATAATGTTTACCCAACATCAAAGCTTTCTAGGCCCTTGTGGTTAAAAGCGTTCCAAAGAAAACACGGAACACACGATCTGACGTCTTAAGTACAGCATTTCTGCAAATAAAAGCCGCCCTTAAATAGTAGCCGCACCTTTCGCCCTCATCTTTAAATACAAGCCGCCCTTGCGTTAAAGCCGCAGCTAAAAGTCACAAATGTCATACCAGCAAGGCCTTGTAATTGCAGAAATACTTTGTCCCCATTATTCATGTTGTTCTCCACTTGCATGGTCGTCGAGGCTGTCGACTGGAGCCATGCTGAAGACTCTGGCATCAGTGACCATTGTTCCAGTTAGGGCCTGATGGTGCTCGCCATCTTCATTTCTGATGGCAGGTGCAGTGACATGTTTGAGTGCATTGCTTGTGTCAGTGTCACGGCCAAGTCTGACCAGTCAGCTGACTCCCCTGACCTCAATTCATCAAAACTCTCATGACTGAGAACTGCCTGAACTGTTTGTGGCGCTCGGGGAGTCCGCCACCTCCACGTCCTCGAGGAGAGCATCAAGGTGGAGTGGGGCATCTCCCTCTCCACCTTGCTGCCTTTTGGACACTGTTGTATCAAACTGGGCAGTCACAATGTCGAACTTCTGCTCTCAATCTCGTGTCTCACACTCGCAACAATCCATCTGAGGTTCTCATTCTGCACTAGAAGCTGCCGCGGCCGTGTATGAAGCTAATCTTACACTGCAAAAATTACTTAAGATGGACACAGACTGTATTTCTCAAGAATTGGAGAATTATGTGAAAAATGTTGAGTTTCTGAGTTGAAATTAGTTTAGTGAAGTTAAAGTTCCACTTTATGATTAAGTTGAGAGTACGACTGGGCGATACTCGTATCGGTATCGGCGATACCGATACTCACCCTGTATCGTGTATCGACTCGGCAAGTTGAATATCGTATCGTGTACCGGCAAATGCTATCAAGAAATTAGAAATTTCCATTCAGAAAGCCAAGGAAAGCTGTATCAAAAAGCTATGCTAAATTCTATGTATAGTGTGCTACATAAACGGCCGAGTTAAACATCCGGCTCGGCTCGTACTTTTATAAGTCAAGCCCAACTTGTAACCATCACTAGCCTGCTTTGCTTCTCTTCTTCTTCATTTTGACTTCTCAGTGAGTATTGTCTTGGACAAGTTTTTGACCAAATGCGATACACAATATGTGTTTTTATATCGTGTGTCGACTCGTGTATCGCGATACTCTTGCCGTATCGACTCGTCAAGAAATTTGGAATATCGCCCAGCCTTAGTTGAGAGAGTCTAGCAGTTTCAACATGAACCTGTGAAGGCAGAACAAGTTGTCTAGTATTTAGCTTCAATTTAAGCCATCCCTCACTGATCTGCTCCCAACAAAGTAGAATAACTTATTGAAAACTTATCATACCTCTTTTTTGAATTTCCCTACCCAAGATTAGCGAAAGCATCCTTCTGCCTATGATCAGGATCTTCTGAAGCATTTTATATTCGCAAATACATCGGTGCTCTGCTAGTTGCTGTGCCAAAAAAATTGTCAAAAGCTTCAACTTCCCGGCTGCCATCCACCACCAGCCTTTCACCACTATCAAAAATGCCCCCCCCCCCAGTTGTGCACTGCACAAGCAATGAGTGGAATTCGTGCTATTTACTGTTCTCTTGCCAGGCTCTGAACCCGCCCTAGTGGGACTTCTGTGCCATGCACCCGGCAACAGAAAAACTTGACCATGCTCTACGGAATCTGAAGAGGAAGCTTCTCAAGCAAAAAGTCAAGTGTCAAGAATGGAAGATAAACAGTCTGGGCAAAGGACTGAAAGAACTTCGAGAACAAAATGTGTCAGACACAAATGAAGGGTTCTGTTGAAATGTTTTGAGGCCTTCCTCTCCTCCTCTTCAAGCATGAGCGCAAGTAGGCACACTCTTCTAAGCTTGGTCATTGCTACTCGGAAGAAGCAAAAAAACTTTGCTCGTACATGTCAACTTTTTATTCCCCTTGGGGGTAGAATTTTCTATGTAGCCAACTTACCCTTCCTCATCCATCATCTTTTCAAGCTTGGATCATTTCACATCAGTGAAATGCATCTCTGGTTCCTTTGAGGACGTATTTCTGGTGAGGGGAGCTGTCACCACAGACTACCTTAGAAAGGTGTTGGTTTCCTCATTCTTGATGCAATGATGGTCAAAGAGTGAGTCTTGTGTAACAAGCAGAAAGGGCAACACAAAAGAGGAGTGTCCTTTGGCGAGTCTCGTCATTTGGAGTGAAGATGAAGAGGCTTAAAAGAGGCCTTGGTGTCGTGGGCTCAATGTTAGGCCATTAGGCTATTTTCAATAGGCCATTGAAAATTTCATTTAGTATTGACGCCAATTTGCAACACAGGCTAGGCGCGGTTGCCCCGACGTAGCAAGACAGAACAATCACGCAACCATTTGTGGTGAAATAGTGACCAATACTTTTAGGAGAAAAGTCGCGGCTCGCTCTACTTATGCCAATGCGCTCGCGGTTCTTCTCAACAACTGAATCTTGGGCATGCCAATGTGCGATGTGATCCGGTTGGACGTTCTGCGTCCCCCCTCCACTCTATGAGTCGTCACAAAGAAACTAAGAGAAGTTACAGCATCTTATGCACGCAAACAGCGCACGACAGTAAAAGCATAAATTATTATTTAGTGTTGCTGATTCAGTTTTTCCAACAGTATTGAAAAAGTAATATCAAAATATTTTCTCAAGTGTATAGATTATTGCAATACAGTACTTCTATAAAGGATTGGCCGATGCTCTGTCATCACTGTTTAAAACAATATGCGCCACAAAAATACGTAGCCTTTCGTAGGAAAGTGCTTGACTCAAATGGTGTTGTAAGCTCAACAACATTAAAACAGGACTACGTATATATGGAGTAAATGTTTGGCAAAATCGTGACAAGTCAATGGTTCTTGACCAAGCTGAATCTTTTAAGAACGTCGTGAGAAAATCACTTACGTCATCCGTACTATCCTCTTGTTCCTCATGCTGAGTTGGGTCACTCCCGTCTCGTCAAGGACCCCCGTTATGATGTCCATAAAGGTGAAGGATCCTCTTCCTTCACCATCTTCTCTGGACTCGGGACCACGGTCCACTGACTCCAGCACCTCCGAATTGAGACCTCCAGGACATTTCTCAATGTTTGATACAGCATTAAGATGCCGGACAGCAGGGTGATCTTCTTCGCCGGGGAGAGGACTGAGACTGTTGCCTTTGTCTTATCCATCTTGGTCAAGATCAGCTGGGAGATCTATCTATCACTGGCTATGAGCCTTGACAGGACTGATGGTGCCTGTCACAGGGCTGAGGCGTGAGTGATTTCTTGGGTGGAACGAAGTCGAGCTGGACGCACGTGAGTTCATCCCCTGCATCTGGAGAACGTGCTGAGCAATCGCCGATGAGGGGAAGAACCTTCAGTCCCTCGCAGCCAGCTGGTGGTCCCTCTTCTGGAATCACAAGGTAAAGATTGGGGATGCTGTCCACAAGCTCTGTCTGAAGAGTATGAATGAACGGCATTCCCTTGACCTAGCTCATAGCCTGGTTCACAAGGCACGAACTTTGAGTGAATGGTATCCAAACTCAGGGATGTGAACATTGACAGAACAGCATCCAAATTTGGCAGGAACTAAAGTATGAACTTAAGTTTAGAAGAAACGCTATGTAAAGAGTTCAAAACTATGAAAAGGTGCCCATAATTTTGCTGCAAGTTCATAACTTCGGACAAGGATTTTGTAGCTGTAATTTTGACACGGACTTCTATAATACTGAACTAACTGAAATTAAGGAATTCTTTGAGTGCAGTATTATAAGGAGTCAATTTGAACAGCACATTTTGCTACAGCCCAACAAGTCTCTCCCCTAAAGTCTGCTGTGCAATCCTCCTTTTGTCATTCCACACTTGTCAAAGCTGTGAATTCAATCAAACTTTTTCCATGAACATGGACTAAACGCCATTTATTGTCGTGTGGGTGAACAAGAAATGAATGTCATTCATTCGCAAGCAATGAACGTGAACTGAATTCCAGTCGAAATATTCGTGAACTCATCATCGGAGGAAAATATACCGAAGTATTCGCGTATTCATGTGACAAAGCAATCAAACTATGCAGGAAAAACTGAAAAACATGTTAGAAGCAATCTCAGCATTTTGGTAATGTTTATTGCAGAAGAGCAATGCAGTCATTCCGACAAACAATCACGCGGTCTTGAATGTGACTCTCTTGGGGATATATATATTCTTTTTAAAGACAAAAGATCCTTGACGAAAATGAAAGCACGTTCACAGTTGACTGACGTCACTGGTGTACATGAAAAGTTTGCTGTCACACTTGGACTTCCATCCCCCGACTGATAGCAAACCAGAACCATTATGGATCCTAGAAACATTCTTCACGCTCTTGCATCCAGGATTCTCGTCCGGTAGAGTCCAACTTGGAAGCATCAGGTTCCTTGGTCAGCCGCTCTTTTACATCCCCATCACTTGGATGTGGTCAAATCCTCTTCTCCAGCTTCTACTTGGAGAAGAGGGATCTTGCAGGAGACTAATACAGTGCTTGGCGTAAAAAAAATTCCACGGGAAGAAATTGAGTATACAAACTGCAGTGAAACGTTTTGGAGAGATCTTTACATGGAAGTACTTATTCAAAGAGTGATTGCCAAGATGCAACACTGTGAGGAATTGTATGATGACCAATTGTAGACCGCTGAAGTTGTGGCAACCCCCGCATCAGCCCACGTGGGTGCAGGTCATCTTCTAGGCCGTTTTCAGACAAGGTTTTTTCGCGAAATTTGCTGAAATTTTTCTGGGGGGACTCAGGCTCACTTTGCCCTTCCCCCGGACACCACCGGGTCCCCCCACCTCACCCGGTACAATTCTTCTATGTCTGCACATTCCACATCAGACAGCCATGCAATGCAAACGTGTACAGTGCTTGGCATAAATAATGTCGCTTGGTACATATCGATGCAATACTCTTAGTGAGATAATTGTAAGGTTGACTTTTGCTGTGGAATGTGTGACTGAGAGTGTGGGACATGAGATCCTGCAGTTTCATCAAGTTTTGACTG
>JAAUXU010005978.1_pt1 | contig 23846 bp, 22 predicted proteins | sample 7278151 | NCBI WGS metagenome assembly JAAUXU01 (sample SAMN14350113, study PRJNA611818) | marine sediment metagenome | isolation source: surface marine sediment (1.8m) | place: French Polynesia: Moorea | collected 2018-08 | reverse complement strand
CGTTTATCCTGGTCTCATTTGGCCCTGGGCCTCTAAAGGACTTGACCATGGAGAGCTTCAGCACTGCAGCAGCACGATCAGATACGTGCTCGTAGCTATTGGACCTCTTGTGTGTGTGGCAAAAACAATGTGACCTGAATCTGCGACAACTGAGCATCAGCTATGAACCAGAGTCTCTCATCTTTCATCTGAACCCGAGTGACACTTTGTCTCGCTTCTCATGACTGCCAAATGAGAGAAAAAAAACACACACGTCGTGGAACTATTATGCCTAACCTTGTACATACTGTGTACGTGCAGGGCAAAAAATGCTGGCTTGTATTCTCAATCACCACCGCCCCTAGAGGCTACTACAGGCAGAATTATTTGTCCGTGTGTTGCTGGAGCAGCAGGTGCATGTAACGCTCACGTAGTTCACAAAGAATTTGAAGGGGATGTGCATAGCGATGTATACAGGGTGAAGCGTAAGTCACGGGACACCGTTTTACTCGTATGCTCCATATTTCATTGCCATGGACCTAGCCAAAAGGTCCATTCCAGAGAGGAAAGTTGGGGTCGAGGCCTAGCGCACCGTCAGTCAGCTACAAGCGGCCTTCAAGGCCGCGTGGGCACTAACTAGTCAAGGAACTGATTCATCACTCGTGTGCTGCAGAAGACGTTGAAGGTAGTAGCAAAGGCTGCCAAATTTGCTGTGAAGATGTGGTTAGGTACTGGTGTAAAAGTATCAGCTGATCCTGAATATGTGCCAATTGGCATAATGAGTGGTCCCGCAGATATTGCCGTCTCTCTGGGTCCCAAGACACATGTCTCACCCTGTACGTATTGCTGGAAGTCGGCTATTTCGGCATTGAAGAAGAGTCTCTCTATCTGTGCGTGCTGTACGGGCACAGTGAATGAAATAGCCCGCAGGCGTCTGCATTGACGTAATCGAGACCAATTTTCTGACCAATCCACATCTACTACGTGCGTGAGTTTGGGTGCGATTGGCGTCAGATGCTGATCTCTAAAGCCCAACAAGTGCAAAGAAGCTTGAGAACCCTCTTCATTTCCTCTTTCCTCCATTGCACGTCCTGTAGTACAAAATTACGGAGCCTAAAAAGGAAGTGTCACCTTCATCATTTCTCTTTTTTGAATTCTTTTTTTTTGCTGCCTGAGCCAGAGTAGTTTACAGTAACAACTTGAAGAAGCCTCTTTGCCATGTGGCAAGCGAGAGGTGAAAAAGAACACAGGCACCTATTTAGTTGTGGCGCTTCTGGGCAAAGCAATTTTTCTATCGTCACAAAGAAAATCTCATTTCTGCTACTGTGCCCGGGATTGCAATTTCCACATGTGATCACTTAACATCCATTCGAGACCAGTAAAAATGTTCCAGGTGAAACCAAACGAAAAAAAACAAAAAAAACCGCTGGACGACATTGAAAAAAAAAGCAAAGAATAAACTTAAAAAGAGCAGCAGTTTGGATTATTATTACGGCCGTTCCTCAACGGCTCAGGAATTTTTTTATGAGATGCGCTCGAGAAATTGTGGTTTTCAGCAACTTGCCAATAGTGTTAACATGGAAATTTGATCGGTTCAGCGGTATCCGTAAAACCCGCAGGGTTTAAGCGTGGTACAACAAGGTTTCGACCAAGTGACACCCTTGAACTGCGAAAGAACTGTTTCTGTTGTCCTCGTCGGGTTGCGTCTCGAGTCCATCTGGGCATCTCCAGAGCCTTTTGGGGGAAGTTGTTTTTATCTCGGGACCAATTTCTCTTTCGCCTTTGCGTCCTGGGGAAACTTCCGCCGTTTAAAATCTCATCCCCAGCTCTGTAATGATTTTTTGCCATGAATCTGTGACCTCTGTAAATGCTGAATGATCCCTCTCTTTTGTCTTTGCAGCGACTGGGTGTACGAAAGTAACACCACTGACAACCAGAAGACCGCTATCCGGATCATTGATCACGTCAGGATCTACGCAGGAAAGACTGATGCCAGGTACGTTTGCCTACATGGGTGGTGACAGGTTGACGGTCCACACCCTCTTGGCAGTTTGAAAGTCACCCCAGAGTCCATCAAGTGAGACTGTGTCACTTGGCAGCAGCGGCTTCAGGAGAAGGACGGAGGTCAGCATTGCTGACCATCAATGTCTTCTGGAAGAGTCTGAAGGCTGTGGTTAGTGCCAAAAGGTGGCCAGACAGAAGAGATCGCACCTAGAAATAAATATTATTCACGCAACATTGCTTTCTCCATGCACTCGTTTTGGTTCTTGAAGCAGTGACACAATTCCTGTCCACCGAGAGATCCTGTAAGACCAGCTCCATGCAAAGTGCTCCACTTAGTTCCGCACGTTGGGGGGGGGGAGGACCTGAGTTTCTCACAAGGTTCCGATCCAAGTTGCTTAGGATCCACCTACAATGCTACAATGCATTTGTCCAGCCTTTGGCGCAAAGTATTGACTTCAAAGAGCAACCTTTTCATGGAATTTTCGATCTGAATGACAAGCATTTGGCGTAGAGATAGATCGGAACTTTTGGTGCGTACGAGGGACGGAAGATACAGTCAGTTTCTCACCATTGGGAACAGAAACCTAGGTCAAGCTCGGTTCCATAAGAGCACAGAACCCCTGCCACCTTTCGATCGAGCCAACCTCTGCCCCTGCTCTCTGGCGTGAACTGTGCTAAGCTTTAACGTTTTATTACTCCTGGTCTTTCTTTGACTGTGCTTCCAGTGTGTCTCCCTCGGTGTTCAGCTCGTCGTACCTGGACCGTAACAGCAACCCGGTGGTTTATCGCAATAAGGCTCCCCCACCTTCTTACCGCCGCCCCTGCTCGCTCTACGTGGACAGTCCGGCCACATCCAACAGCAGCGTGGATGAGCCTGATGGCAGGCACAAGAGGAGTGAAGGGTACGTACATATGAGTCATTGCACTCATACAATCTAAGACGCGTCTGATTTTGTGAGGGGAGAAAGTGAAAAAAATCCATAGAAACATTGTAGAGTCAAGGAAAAAAGCGTTACTAAAATGGTAATCCGAACATGAAGAAGCGAGAAGACTAAACATGCAACCTCCATAATCCACATTGCTGAAATACTCTCCAAACATCCGAGGTCTGAGTCATTGTGTTCACCGGATGCTGACGAAGGATGAGTAAGGATGAGACAACTTAATGTCAAGAATTATTTTTCCTTCTTTTTGCAGGACGCCGTCGCCCATCCACGACGGCCCCACCTTCCCGCCCTGTTACCGCCTCCGCTGCCAGGTGTTGGACAGCGAGAGGCCCAAGCGGGTGCGGGGAGGGGCCACGGACGACTCGTCGGGGGACAAGAGGGTGTCGGTGGCCGGCGCTGCGGCGCAAGAACGATGTGAACAACAACAGCAACAACGTCGCTGCCCCACCAGCAGCAGCAGTAGCAGCAGCAGCAGCAGCTCAAAGTTGGCTAACAACGGGCACGTGCACGTGATGACCAACGGGACTGCAGCGTCCAAGCTTGCTGGTGCTGGCCGTAACAACAGCGATAGCGGACCCCAGCTGGAGGAGCTCATCAGGCGGCAACTGCACTTGAATTGGTAATTCTTACTTTCGCAACTGCTTCCTTTGGCAATCCCTAAATAGCAGAGCATTTGCTTACAGGAAACAGCAAAAGAGGAGACGACATAGGTACCCTCATGTGCCATAGCTTAGGTTGCACTTTCAGATCTTTCAAACGTCAGCCAAGAGGCTGAGGGAGCCTTCATGGCGGCCAAGGAAATGACACTGTCCAAGAAATGGCCTCCAAATTATTTCTAGTGCAATAAAACTTGTCCCAACTTTGCACACGAACTAGTTCTTGGCAAAGTTTTACGACGAAGCCCCCCCCGAAGTGTCACCTTAAATATGGCACATGAGGGAATAAAAGAGTCAAAACCCAAGTTGCACAATTGCTGCATCCACTCATCACGTTGTTCTTCATTTATTTTCTATTTTTATTTTTTGCACAGCAACTATGTTTTGCGCTATCGCGGAGGAGCTCTGCCCTGGCTGGACCCACCCGGAGCTGCCGTCGTCAGCAACGTGAGCCTGGGCGATGGCGCCAGCCAGAGAAGAGAGTTCATAGAGAGGTGAGACTTGATGGTTTCACTGACAATTCAATGTATTCTTCTGCATTCGTCATTTTTCACTATCCCGCACGATCCTAGGGAGTCCCCCTTTTTTGCCAATCGCATTCTGCGCATTCGTTCGTTTTCCATGAATTAATCAGAGGTAGCTGGTTGCGCATGGACCCTCATTTATCGTTATCATCTCACGTGCAACCACTAAGTAAAAAAAGGAAGAAAAATGACGCATTTCATGTGCTGTTCAACTATAGAATGTCCAATATCAACAACTCATCAGCAGACCTCAGAATGTTAGTCGAGGAATTTTAGTCATCAATGGCATGAAAATTGTACGCTAGGATGTTATTCCTGCTTCTTCATCCTTCACTGCAATGATATTACCCTTTTTATCCCAAAATTCCTCAAAATTTCAGTCCTGATTCACTCTCTTCTGGTCTTTGTCGATGTTTATTATCGATATTTCAACCCCAAAAGGTGCATTCTACGTTTTTCCTAAAATCCCGAGGTCTCCTCATCAGTGATCACTCTCACAAATATGCTGTGGTAGCAGCTGTAGCGTTGATGACGAAACATCGCATCCTATGTAGTACGTAAAGGGATTGGCTGGATGTGTGGCGTGGCACTCCAAAAAAAATTAAGGTGAAAGTTTGCAAATTTTTCGATGCGATGCCATAATTGGGCCTGCAACAGCCTGCCCGCCTGCCCGGCCTTGGCGTCATTCGAAACAAACACTGCCCCACTGAGGTAGGAAGAGAAACTCACGCAAAAATCGCAAAATTACATCCTCACTCTCGCTCACGTTTCGGATTAACGTGACGCGATCCGATCATGCAATCGCATGATTGTTTTTGTGTTCCAACGATCTCCATGGAATACTTTGTTCGCTGCTGTGATGCATCAGAACATACGAGCGTTGCAACACGAGCAAGTCCAGTCCACCCTTGCTACAATCAACTGCTCACAAATTAGGGGCAGACTCGTTCTCTCTCTCTCAGTCATGGACTCAAATTTCCCAACACTAAAACCCTTTCCCTGTCCCATGTTTCCGGCTGTTACAAAAGTGCTACAATTGCAACGAAAGCATAGGTGAACGATTGCAAGTTGAAGCTTATGCTATGAGTTGAACACAATTCGGAGATCGGTTCATTGTCCCTGGAACGATAAAGTCCTGAATAGCCGAAATGAGCACATCGATTTTTGTTTGATATCCTCCCAAGTGGGTTCAAAATACCCGCCCAAAGTGCCAATTTCAAGCATCTAAAATGAGCAGACGTAGTGAAGCCAGCGCGAGCATGAGTATCCCTTCTTCAACGTCGTCAACTTCAACTACATCAGCTGGCGCCAGTGTCATGACTACCAACGTTAAGATACTTTATAACATACTGACAGACCCATATTCCCCTCTATTCTTTTTCAGCTCAGCCAGGTCCTGTTTTCAAAAAAAAGCCCCACAATCCGCACGTTGGACCCTGTGGGTATTTGTGGGGATCTATTTCGGTAGCTTTTTGGGTCACATCGCGAATAAGCGCACAGGCCAAGCCAAAGCACTGTTTGCCATGTAAAGTCCCTACTTTACATTCACTCTAACCATTTTCAGGTCTCTATTGCTTATCTGACAACATGAAGAAACTGACTGTGGGCCAGCTGAAGGTCGAAAAGCCTGCAGCTGACATGGCCAAGCTGTTGGACTTCTTGGGTAACCTCAACGAAGCAAGTTCCATTTGCGGTGGGGCTTCAATGGCATTCGGTACATAGTGCAGTGTACACGAACCTCTTGGAGATGACCAACAGCTTGGTCCATGTCAGCTGCAGCCTTTTCGGTCCCCAGCAAGAACACAATCTGCGTCGTGTAGAGTCCTGCCTGTTGCGGCCGTCACACGCAAGGTTGAGCTTAGGAGCTTCTGTGACGACTGGCGGCCCTTGAAGCCCTTTGAATTAATAATTTTCAGCTTTAAACTCGCCTCTAATAACCTTTTATATGTAGATTTTGGTGCCTCTGAATGAAGCTAAATGCATCCACACCCGGCGCAAATATCGGTCACGAGTGGGACTCTAATATTCTTGATGCTAAAAGTTGAGGCAGGTCTGAAGTACCTGTTGGACGCTTTAACTTACACAAGTGTTAAAGATAGTGTTGGGTTCGACTGTCTCTCAAATACTTTTAGCTGAGCCTAAAATATCCAGTATGTTCAAATCACTTAGACTCCAGTGAGGGGCTCAAATATACAGTGAGCTCAAATATCCGAGGCACAAGCATGCGAACTTAGGTCGTGAATGAGGCGTTTCTAAGCGAAATGAAACTGCAACTATGTAAACTATCATCATATGTTTCTTATTTTTATATTTCTACTCACGCAGTTACTACTTTAAATTTGTCCCGGAGTACAGTTTCTTACCCCCAGCACCTGCACAAGTTACAGTGATGACTCACTTACACGTGAACGGTAGAATGGAGAAGAAGCATCACTCAACCTCCATAACTGAACCGTTCCATTGTACCGGGCGCATGGTACGTACGTGCGTGCATGTACCGTGAGTGCTATGTGACGTGAGCCGATCTCATGAGATCATGTGGACATGACCTTCACGTGCATACGCCCTTTTGGTATCGTACGCGCGTTAAAAAATCGCAGTGTCTGTCAACGGCCCCCACAAAGCGATCTCTTTGGGTCTTTTACACGTTGTTCGAGTCAAAAATCTGTGTTTTGTCTGCTTCAGAACGTTTTATCCTAGTGTTCCTCTAACATAAAAGTCTAACTTTCATTGCAGACGTCACGAGTTCTTGAATCAAAGCTTTTGCAGCGTCCGAGAACTTCGCAGGGAGACGAGAGGCAGAGGAAAGCAGCAAAACATGGCGAATAGTGCCAAGGACGTCTTCTCGAATTCCAAAAAGTAAGTGCTGCGTTTGTCTTGAAGTCCCCATTGCAATGTCTACGTATGCACCCGGACAGAACAAGACGAGCGACTTTCCATCCAGGCCGACTTGGCCGCTTGTGTGCGTAGTAGCTACGCTCATGGCAGATGGCTAAAACAATGCACAGGAACAGTTGTGACATCACAATTCCTCCCGAAGCCAATGAAGCATGATATTCCTCCATTACGCATCGACCTCAGCCAGATTGTTCCTTCCCGTGCGTTTACGTTGACTTGAACAGTCTTCTCCTCTGCTGCTCCTGGAGCTTCTGCTTCAACTTCTGCTCTTGCTACTTGTTCTTGGTCTCTCTGACCAAAATTGTACAAATTAGCAACCGCCAGACAAGGACCTGTGTAAAAAGAAAAGTTGGTCCCAAAGCTACCTTCAGGAAAAGTGTGTTATGCTTTGTGTTAAGCGCCATAGAAGAGCCAGAGTCTCGTGCTGTTGGAAGCAACAATATCTCCTGGCTGCTCCACCGCAGCACCGGTAGTTGGTTCATCTGTGTACCCCTTGTTGCACCGGCTCCTCTTGAATTTCCCATGCAGTTTTGAAATCAGCTGAAGGCCAAAAACTTCTCTCCTCCTGTTGACGACACAGTAAGATTCAAGAATAGATAGGAGAAGCAAAGTGATGCATTTCTGAGGTTTCAATGTATTGCTGCAGGTGGCAGGACTCTGCTGTCCGCAAACAAAGGCTTTATCCTCTCTCTTCTCTCTCTGCGTGTGTGTCCTTAGCGTTGCGCTTTATTACGCGCTGAATAGCAGATGCCCTCGTCACGCAGACTTGGCTTTTGCGTTTTTTTCCGCCTTAATGTGTGACTCTTGTATGGAATTGTGCAACTGGCAGTGCCGATGGAAGCTTTGGCACCTAGTCTATCTCGAAACTTTGACAGACAAGGAGTCGGAGGCTCTCAGTGTCAACGACGGTGATGTTTGAGTGCGTGTCTGCCTCCATTGCTCGCCTACTTGGGCAGAGTTTCACTGGTACCGCTAGAGGCAATAGGTTTTTTTTTCTTTCTTTTACTCTCACCCGCTCTTTCGACCGTTGTATGTAGTTTCGTACGAAGTCACAGTTTCGTTGCGCCACAGCCACCTTTTCCTACACGATGAGACATCACCGGTGCCATTTCCCAGAAAGAAACACTTGCATGGAGAAGAAAACTATCAGCAGCTGCTGCAGTTGTTGGAAAACTGTGTCTGTAACCAGGCACAGAGAAGCAGACGTGAAAAGTGCAGTGGCGAGGGCGATCAAGTCCATAGCCTCTGCAAGTGAAATCAATTGAGAGGATTGGGATATGTAAGAGCAGTGGATTTGTTCAAATTTTCGCGGGTTGATGAGGCTCCTGTGTCTTCATCCTCGAAAAAAGGTCTCCCTTAGCGCTCTGCATTGGGGGCAGAGGCAATGGCGATGACTACGAGATCTCTTGTAAGTAACACTTTGGAGGCTGAAAATCATGTTCTGACGTTTGGCGTTGAAGATGAGCCTCTCGACGGTGGTGCGACTGGCGCTCGGCGTGTTCTTGCCGGTGTTGATCATCAACAATCAGATTGCGACCGCGGCCACCAAGAGAAAGAGACAAGAGGAGCGCGACAGAGGACGTTCAAAGAGCCAAAGGTTCTGATTTCCTAGATATTTTTGAAGTCCCCATGATCAAATAGCCCCTGCGGTCCAGACTGCTACCATAAAGTGTCAACACGCTTACGTGTCTTCAGCAATTCCAGGACCACAGATATTCATGCTTATTATGACTTCCACAGGCTGGATGAAATCATGTGCACTCCTTGCGCCACTGCCAAGATCTCCACCGGCAGCCACGTCCGTCGTGCCCTGTCGAGGACCACCACACCGATCGCTTCTTCCGGCCTCCACCACGCGGCAATCAGAAGAACGACGTCCCCACAGTCGTCGTCGACCAACGCGTTGACTGGGCAGAATCGCTCACTGTTGAACCTGCAACACGGCGTCAAGCACTCCAAGGAGCGCCTCGTCCTCACCCTGAGCGACGGACCAGCGAATGACAAGAGGATTGAGTATTCCGCCACAGGCATCATCAAGAGGCCTGACGTCTCCTGTTTGGCTGCGTCCATGCCCAGTGAGATTAACCGAAGAGGTCACAGATTCTCATCGAAGGCCGCGGCCTCTTCGATGTCCACAGTCGTGACTTGCGAGTCCAAGGAAAAGGGTTCTTCACGTGCTTCTTCCGATACTTTGTCGCAGCAAAGGTAAAAAAAAGCTTACACATTATGAGAAAAGCTGTTTTACTTGCTTTTTTTATATCTAGATCAATTAGTTCTCGCAATGGAAAAAGTAAAGAAAAGCTTTACAACGTCTCGGTGAATAGAATACAGACCAACGATGTTCCTGCTGGGGGACAAAGCGGATCGGTGAACAATCTAAGTTGTAACAAAGCTGTCGGGAAAAAGAAGAATAAGGAGGAGTTGCAATATGGTAAGAACCAACTCCCCCCCCCCCACCCACACACACACACAAACAAACAAACACCGCAGAACGTCATAACCCTGAGGCTTTTTTAGTTTGAGACATGAATTTCAGGAAAAATAATAAAGCTTGGTCAGTCAAGAAAACTATCATCAGTTTAACATTTATCAAAAGCTTAAGATTTGACTGTACTTGCAGATTGCTTGGAGCCATCGGTCGTGAGACCAATGACCGATAGAAAGCACGAAGGAAAGGCAGCTGTGGTGGCGGCCATCCTTAGCAGGGATCAGTTCTTCAAGAATGCATTTACCCAGGTGTCCCAAGTCAATAACGGCCATGGCCGTGAACCATCTGGAGCTCTCAGAACTGTCCATACGGTAGTGAAGGAGGAACCTCACAAGGCGGAGGCCAGCAACGACGCCCAGGAAAAGTCGGACGAAGAACAAAGTCCCAAGTCGAACTGTGCCAGGGCTGGCGGCGCCAGCTTAGAGAAAAAGTCTGTCTCCAGGGGTGCTGAGTTCGACTGGAGCACCTGCTTGTCGGCGTCCCCCAAGTCGTCATCGCCGACAACACAGGGTGGAAAGCAGCTGAGGAGACAGGATCACCGCATTATCTGGGGCTCCACCAGTCCTGTAACTTCTGACGACGGCGAAGTCTCCACCGTTGAACTTGCCCGTCTTGAAGACGACGACGAAGGAGCCGGGAGCAAACACAACTTCGCCGCTAGCATCCTAGAGACCAAGTCTTCTACTCACAACGTGTGGAGTAGGTCAGTGATGAAACCGAGACGCATCAGCGACTGGAGCTTCAAGAGCGACCAACAGGAGGTCGAGGACCTCTATTGCGACGACGACTTGAACGGAGACGATCCCAACCTGCAACTACAAATCGTGAGAGAATCTACGCATCATCACCCAGAGGGCGGTTGCGGGGCTGGAAGCATCAGAACGCCGAGGTATCCGCCAAATCCAATGCTGGTGGACCAAGGTGAGCTAGAGTGAAGAGTATGATATTGCGCAAGAGCAAGTACTCAGACAGAAGGTCCGCCTGCGCACTTTGGTGCGAACATGCGGTTTGCGCGCATTCTTCGCAGTTCGCATAAAGCCCTCTAAGCCTAAGTGCTTAGCAAGGCATATCTTTTGTGCACGTATAAGGTGGAAGGCAAAAAACACTGTTAAAAATTTCTTGTGTTCCACACAGAACATTCTTGCTATGGTAATGAGTCCTGCACATTATCCACTTACCGTTGTTCCGGATGCAGGGCGTTACCTCGACTAATGCAGTTGCACGCAAACAGTGGAATCCGGATATAAGCAAGCGCCTCTAGCCAAGCTTAAATCCGGATTGTCCCTTTATCCCGACCGTGCTCCCAGTAGTGCCTGACATGCTTAAAAGACAGCCACGAGGACTATCTAATCCTTAAGGGAGAGAGTATTGTGGCCCTTGTCTGCCATCCACGAGTGACATCACCCAAAAGTTTAAATCTTCACAATGAAAATATCTCAGGGTGGTGAAAACCTCTTACTTGATGCATGCGTGGCAACCACTTTTCCTTGCATTAGCGTAATTAAATTTTCAAAAGTTCACCTAAAGTTGCTGACTTATAGGTACATGACGCTTTCTTCGAAATATCCCAAAGATTTGTAGCAATAAAAAAATCGGTCCGTGGAACTGTCATTACAGTTACAAGTCACAATTGTATTCTTTTCCAAATAAAACATCATTGCAACAGTCATAAGCAATTCAGTAATGAATGACAGTAATGTCATTACTTGTAATTCATCGCTACAAAGGCTGTGGTAATGGGGTTTCCTTTAGCTACAAGTGGTCTAATCCGATCCAATAGACGCTGCAGCTGTTTCCTTTTAAGGCCTCGTAGACGTTCCTGCTTTGGATAATGATGTTGAAGCTTCCTGAACTATCACTTTATTTTTACTCTGTTTTGGACAAAGAAATCGTAAGTATCTAGTAAAGTCTGCAAGCCGCAACCCCTCTGGGCTGAAGACCAGCATGAACTAATCAAGGCTCGTACTGCACCGGATGTATCTGAAGTTGACTACTTTGGAAGTGAACAAGTAGCTTTCACTATTAAAGCCTTTCACCCACAAATATTGGTATGAACTTAAAGGAAATTTAAATTGCTACAACGTCTATGACACAGTTTTAAGTGAGCATAATCTGTGTCGTCATACAACTCTAAAATTGTAACGAAGACAGCATTCGAAGTGATGAGGGAGTCCCTACTTCTGGGAGGTTGCAATGAAATGGAGCAGGCTCCAAGATAACAAGGTGGAATCAGTTGCACTCTGATTTTCCAGTATAATAAGCAGAGAGCGTAAAGTCAGAGGTTACAGCCCCAAAAATGAAAAAAAGCAGTTGCGCTGACATTTTGAAATTAATTTCCAGCAGAACTTTTTAAGCAAAATACTAAAAAAAAAGTTCATATTATTGAAGTTTCGAATCTCTACTTTCACCTTGATTTATTTGTCATGTCTTTAAATGCGTGTAGGAGCTGCAAAGTGAGGGCAGTGTCTTTTTGAATTGCTTTAAAACAAAATCCAGCTTTGTTTTTTAAGTGTGAGAGCTCGTACGGGCTCAGCGAGCATCGATTGTGGGCTCATTCAGCTAAAACGCACTCAGTACAGTCGATGCTGGATATAACGACCGCTACGCGATAAGGGCAATTTGACCGGTATAAGCGGTGGACGCTGTATCCGATTTCTCCACTCAGCCATCAAGAAGCATCAAAAGGGCTGCGGACTTAGGCAAAAGGACTGTCTCACATGCGCAAATTTGACAAGTTGGCGTCAGCAAACGCAGCAGCGACGAAGAGGCTTTCAAAAGTCCGCGAACGCAAGCTACCGCAGCTGAATTTTGATGGGCGGGAAATTTGAATGACAAGAATTGTAAAATTGTCTCGGAGTGAGACACAACTTTTAAGATTGGGAAATGCCAAGCCTTGTTTTGAAGTGCGCTATATCCGACTTTGCGGGCGTTATATCTGAAGTGATGAAGCCGTTTTTATTTTGTGAGTGTTCGGGACCAGGCCAAGGTGGGCGCCTCCAGCGGCTGGTCCGTGGATGCCCTACGCGGCGCCCACTGTCGACAGTGCAGTGTGACAGAAGTGTTGGGTAAAATGAATCTGACTTTTCTCTCGCCAGAGTCCATACTGAGCATGGACATCGCCAGCACCGGTCCCACTTCGCTGCGCAGCAACTTCACGGACGAGACGGAGGAGGACGACGAGGACGACTCGGAGGATAACAAAGAGGACCGGTTCGCTAAACTCACGGCTCCAGAGGAGCTGTCACAGGCAACCCTGATAAGAACAGGCCTGAGCTACACCTAGTCTTAAAGTTGGCACGCTGCTGATACGAGCCCTTACTTTCTTTTCTCTTCCCAGAAGAGAATTCCTGCACTATTTTAAGTACGTAGAAGAATTGGTCCCATTTTTGTGACAAGAACAGATTAATGACATGTCTCATAATAAGATCTGCTTCGAAAAAATATACTACGATATTTCATATAACAACGCGTGTTGCGTCTGCGAACCACACATTATTTACCGCGTTTAAGACAGTACAGCCAATATTTTCTACTTGTCCTCATCTATAAGTGTGATGCTGATCCTAATCCTAATTCTGATCCTGACTTTTAAACGCATCCCTTAAAATTCTGACTGAAAAAGTGCGCCTGGAAAACTGCTCATCTCAAAGGTGATCGAATTTGAATGCTGAAGAAGTAAAGCCTCGGAAACCAGACACGACGGGGATTTAGCTAAGTAATAGTATTCGCATGCATTTGGGATTCGTGGGGGAAAAGTTTTACCTTCAAAACTTTAATGATGCGAAAACCTGAGACTGATAGCGACCCTGACCAGTACGCACATAGATGGAATATTTTTCAGGCTGTTGACGGAGTTGCCACGAGCGACAACCCCCCCAATATTGTTATGCTTTATCTTTATATATTATTATTATTATTTCCAGGTGTCCACTCCTGTTGTACTGAGCTCCATCAGACATTTAGCAAATACTGACAAACGGCTTCAATGACCCCCATTGAATATGGAAATTCATTCTGTGACTGGATAAGTGGGGAATTTCTACCATTTCCAGCCTTGTGTATTTCTAGAACACTCTGACACGGACACTAAATCTTTCTTTTTACGCATTCACTTTTTGACCCCAAGAAAAAATGCGTGAAAGAAAAAGGAAAAAAAACAGCAAAGATGCTGAAGGAGCAAAAGCGTGGAAACAAAAAGTTACGCACTTTACTTCTTTTCACGCATTTTCGTGTTCCTTCCCTTCTAAGGCGTTAATAATAATTAATAAGCATTGTAGGGCTGAATTCTGCAGGGAAATTACTGCACTGTAATTGTACTGTTATAAAAGTGGATGTGCAAGAAAAAACTTCATGTTCGATAAAAAATATGGCCTTTGTTCACTTCTGATTTCACTCTGGCAGCATCATCATTCCATGTCACGTGCGTTGCGCACTCGTGAATAGAGGAGAATGCGCACTCGTGGCCCTGGTGCACCTGGGTGAAGTGGATCAGTGTTGTGGAGAGATCGACTCAAAGGGCACAGTCACGTTCAGACACCGCAGATGCAGCATGTTCAAGTCAGAGCGCTGGGGCGGAGGTTGCAAGATCATTGATGTGTCCTCCTTGTCTCGGGCGTCCATCGTCATCAAGGAGTGATGATGGAGAAAAAAAATGTTGGGGGTGATGTCCACTTGGGTGTACCGACTGTCGCTCTGCACATATAACTCATGCCCAGCTGAGTGTAGTCGAATCTCAATTTGATGCAAACGTTGAGATTTGAGATTCCTCTGGATTTGAAAGACTATTTTGAGCCTTCCAAGATGCCTGAAGAAATCTTTGCTAACCACTGTGTCCTGTCAACCCTAATGGACCAAAAGAGTTAGTCATTCTTCTATGACTCTCGGGTTGTCAGGGATCAAAGGCCTGAATTCTCATTGAGTTTTTGAAACACCAGTTAGTTCTTGATCTCGTTGGTCATGGCTCTACGAATGTTTTCTCCATGATCTTGGCTCTCTTCTGAGGCTCTGCTGTTGCGCCTTCCCCGGGCAAAAGACTGCCAAATCTGTAGCTATTGTTGCCACAAATTATTGCTATGATTATTTTTTCCTAAAAGTAACGTCATGTTAATTTTAAATTCATCTCGGAGCCTCCCAAAAGTTAATTCAAGATCTCTTGTAGGAGAAAACGTTGGTCATCAGCCAGCATGCACCACTCTGAAATTTAACTGCATTGTTGATCCATTATAACAAAGTTTCAGATGTTCACAAAGCATATTCATGACCTTTGTATACTTTGTTAGCGGGATGAGTCACGCCCCGAAGTTCGGTTATAGTCATAGCTTCGGGTCTGGATATTGTTATAGCTAAAACTGGAATATTCTTATAACCAACATGGGTCTCTGGGCCGATTTGGATAGAATCAGTGGAGGCATCAACTTATCTTTCGTAAAGAACAGACAAGATGGACGTGCCAAAAGTGTATTTCAGTCCAAGGTACTTTTACGTCTTGAACTCTGTCCTTCTTGTTCTATTGTAAACTTTTCTTCTCGCTGGGGTTGCCAACCGGGCTCAGTTGAAAGTATGACTATAACCGAAATTACAATGACTCTCAGCAATATCATTTTCTGACTTGTTTGTGGAGAAAATTGACAAATTCGAAATCTGCTACCACAAATGGGTCATGACGAAAACCGCGACGACCATCAGGGGAGCCCACTGTACTTAGCTGCGAACGAGCATTGTACGCAAACTGATGCAACGAGCAGAGTCACACTTCAGCATGATCTAAAGCCACTAATATTAGTCTTCTTTCCACTCATGTTAAGGTCTCCAGTTGGCATCAGAGAATCATTCCATATGTGCGTGTGTGTGATTGTTGAGCTCATATTCTTCACCTTATTGTTGATGAGAAGCCCCAAGAGTAAGCTGCCAACAATGGGGAAGCCTCACGAGCTGGTACTTTCGTCCTGAAGCAACCAGCTCTGATTACATCGATGTGTGCGCAATAAAGTGCATGCATTTATCCTCACAGGTCTTGCTCTGCATTCTCCTCTGGGAAGGCATCATCTCCTGCTCCATCCGCACGTAGTCGTCATTCCTCTTCCTAGCCTTAACAGCCCCTTTCTTTATTGGGGTCGCGAGCGGAGTCGATGCTTTGGGGAGAAATTGAAGAAAAGTCTGGTCAAGACGACCTGAACCCTGATCCCCAGGTGATGCATGAGAAAGGTCGTCCTCGTGCAAGACGTGCTGCAGGATCAGGGTGCTGAATGCGCACGCGTCAAGCAAAAGTCGTGCTACAGCGTGCATGTGCAGTGTATAATTATTCACGCGAAATTTTGGGGTTACATCCGATCCTTTTTTTTTTTTTTTTAGCTTGGAGGAGAAATATTTTGTAACCACATCAGCTGAAGTCAGTGTATTTTCCTCGGGAAAAATTAAATATATGGTATTACATTTTCGGTTTTTCTGCCGTATTTCCTTTTGCTCTGTGTTGTGGCCTTCAGGGCCGTTCATGTACTTCTGCTCTGACTATTTTCGCCTGGAAGTTTTACAACACAAAGCCACATTTTGGCGCTAAGTGACAAATTGCCTGGCCGTGATGCGCACGAGATATTCCTCGCTTGGACTGAGGTTATTCCCCGTCCTCGGCCTCATCCTGTGCTTTTCCAGCCTCCGCCCTTCAGCGGCCAACACACACAAGACCTCGGTCAGGTCAAAGCACCTCAGTCAAAACTCAAATCAGGTAAGCCCACACTAGTGACAGTCAATATATTGTTAATATTCGTGGGTCTTTGACATACGAGTAGAGGTGAGGATACAAGAAAAAAGGCACCATCCAGCGAGGCTGTTATCTTTTCACCCCAACATGAAGTCAAGTAGCACTTTTCTCCTGGGTTGGAGGCAACTCCAGCGAAAATGTAGCTGGTTTCGGCAATTGCGGCTGCTTCTTTTCGCATATCTACATGAGTCTGGTTGCGTCGTCGTCGAGCGCACCCACGTCAGCATCTGTACATGCTTATTATACATAGTGCTTGCGCAAGGACACCCGCGCACGCACTTGGGTGCTTGACTAAATCGGCAGTAATTTGCAGACAAAAAAAATCCAATTGAGCGTAAAATTATAGCCGGTTTCAGCGGAATCATTCTGTGTTTTCAGGTCTCGTCGACCGTTTACCGCCCCCTTCCCTCCCCTTTAAAATAAGTTGGGTTGGGAGACGCTTGGGGAAATCTTTTTTCACCACCCTGTTTCTCGCCAGAGTCCAAGAAAGTCAGCAGCGTCGGAAAGTTCGAAAGTCATGAGCGTCCCCGCAATCGCGTCTGCACTCTTGGAGCACCCGGCGGAAACTGGTGTGAAGAGGGAATAAAAAGTGACGAGGCTGTGTGCACAAGGAGACCAGAGCGTTCGTTCAACTTTCACGTTTCAAGTCTCAAGTGCTACCCGAGGTGGGTGGGAGCCCTGGTGAGCTCCAGCTACTCTTTAGAACTTTCTTCTTGCCTTTTCAGTTTGTGAAATGGTCCTTGTAAACGAATCAGGCGAGTCCCTTTGTGGCACAGAGAAGTCGAGGGAGGACAAGGAACAAGGAGAGCAGGAAAAAGACACTCAAGGAGGAGACGGAAAGCCCTGAATAAAACATCCAAAAGGAGAAATAGGACTCGGAATTAGCGATTCTGCGCGGAACAAGAGCAGGTGCAAGAAGGTTCAGCTCCACCGACTTGGGCGAGCAGAGGCTGCGCTTCTTCAAATGGGAGCAGACGAACCCACCACCCAACTTGTCGTCGACTGAGACAGCGACGGTGGGCACGTGGCACGTGCTGACAGCTTCTTGCGGGGACCACATTTAAATATTGACAGTGGGTGACGACTGCTCAAGAGCAGCTCACAAGCAGAATTGGTCCAAATGTGGCGACGTGCCTGGAACACTGAGATGGAGCTGAGCCGCGTCAATGCGGCCGGGCTAATCTCGAGACCCTACGGCTAAGTCGTCAATGTCCAGGCCATTGTACACAGTTTTCATTCTACTGTGCAACTACAGTAAAAACTATGATAAACATTGCGCACTGCATGCTCTAAACTGTAAACTGTGGACACTAATAGGCCGCCACTGGATTGAGAGTGAAAAAGTAGTTTATTTTCGAGGGAGACGAACCCGCCGCGCCTTTCCCATTGCCAAATGATGGATCTTGCCAAGCATCATGCAACAAAACATTTTTCTACCCCATCAAACACTTGTGAAGGAGTCAGCAACCTCATCATCAACCCAAGTTATGGAGACAAGAAGCTGTCAAAACAAAGTAGGACCAAGCAGGAACATATCAGAAATCATCAATACAGTGTTTCATGATGAACATACTGATGAGATTAACAACCAGCAGGAGGAGGACTGTGACGTTGATGATGAGTGTACATTCTCAGGGCCAGATATGAATAGTTCTGAAGGCAAATAACAGTCCAAATGAATTGTGCAACACCAACACTCCCCTACTTTGGCTGCATTTTTATCCCAAAATGCATATTGAAATACCGGTATGTGTCATCAGTTCTACACCCTCAATGTCGTCGCGGACCGTAAACTGTGCTGGGTGGACCAGAAGTAACTTACCATCTGTTGTACATTCTTAAGTTGGCTTGCACAGGACCTAGAGAGGTGGGATTGGTGGTAATGGAAAGAGGAGACTCAAAACCTTCACCCAATTCAATTCAAGAGAAATTCGCCCAAACTCAAGTTCTGAGACTTTTTCAGGGCTTGAAAATAATGGAGAGTTCTTCCAAAATACGGTGCCTCAACAAGGACGAGTGGATCTTCTGCGTCGAGATGCACATGAAGGGCTGTTCGTACAGCAGTTTCAGGCTGAAATGGAGGAGGAAGTTCCCTGATGAGCCGGTCCTGAAAGCAAAGACATTCAAAAATCATTGCAAATAAACACACTTTCAAGTTTTAGCTTCTGACAGGTCAGATGCAAACCCAAGGTTGGTTTTTTGATGAGTAACACTGAAGGTTTTAAACACCTTCTTCCCATTGCTACCAATCCTGCCTCTCTAGGTTCTGTGGAAGCCAAACTCTGGATGTCAAGCCCATGGTACTCACTTGTGATCCACAATGTACACTGTGGACACTTAACTGTACGCAGTGTACGTCCAAAGTAAAGAGAGTAAGTTTTGCTGCCAAGGTTTCAAGCTTTCCAAAGATGCAAATAGATTCTGTGTAGCTGCAGTTTTAAGGAAGTCATGATGTCGGGAACAGGAGGCAAATACTTTTGAACATCTGTAGAAGCAGATGGCCCACCTGAACCAGGTGGTGCGTTGGTGATGCTCATCCGGAGGGGAGGGGGCGACTGAAGCTTCCCCCTCTCCCAGGTCAGAAAATTTTGCAGTTTTGCTACTCAAAACCGTGCAAAATACATCATTTTTTGGCTGCTTCAGTGGGGGTGGGGACGAATTCTTCTGAACACCAGTGTACATCCCTTCGACTTACATATTCTCAGTTCCTTGCAAAAATACTGTGATTTTCGGCCACATGGTCCCAATATATTTCCCTCATAAAGTAAAAACAACGAAATGTAGCCTACTAATCCATTATATTAGTACAATATACTGGTAGAAAAACAATATACTGACAGAAAATGTATACTGTGGGATGAACGCTTAAAGATGCACTAGCCAGTTACTGTCCGCTTAGCTGGGTTTACATGTAGTACTCTCCCCTCTTAAATCTGTATGCTTTCTCTATCGACCTATCCATCCATATATCTGTGTATGTCCAGGTCAGATCTGTATCTCTGGAGGTCATTTAAGGTTACAAATTGAGATTAACATTTTTCAACAATACAAAATCTTCAAGGTCAACTCGCAAGAGCAAACTACACCGTTTTTTCAGTAGTTTTAGGTCCGGTTATTGGCAACTGTTGACTTCTTAAGTCGGGAGAGTGACGATGCCTTCAAGTGTTTTTGCTCTGTAAAATGTTTGGTCGAACCCAGAAGTGACTGCATCTGTGAACACGGTACATCTGGGGACGGTGCGAACGTGGATCATTGTGCATGAATTGTCTAATTTCTAAAACTTATCTAGTTCTTATCTAATAAAAACAGCCCAAAGTGAACAAGCTGCACCGTCAACCTAAGTCTGAACACCATGGAAAAGAGGATTCTGCAAGCCCCAACTTTTAGAACTTGTTCTCGAGCGAAAGAAACCCTCCTCGATTGTGGAGTTGATGCAATGACAAAATGCCAAAAGGTTTCTGTGGCCGGTGGGTGGATATGTTGAGTGACTATGTAAATAGAAACCAAAGCAAATTCATATTTCTCTGACTGTTACAAAGTAATGACCGAGGTGCCACGCTTTGCTGGGGTTATTTTAAAACCAGACTTAACTTTACAAAGTGCTCTATCTGCCTAGCAATACCAGCACCTAGAGAGGCCACAAGCAGAGCCACACATCTGAACATGCGTGATGGCTCCGCCTGTAAGTGACTTTCCAGAAAGTCTTGACGTTCCATACTGACCGTGTTACTGCCTGCATGTTACGAAGTGGAAATTGTCGATTCCATCGGACAAAGCTTATTCGCTCTGCTCATGTGGGTCATGTCAGTGTTGGTTACAGCAGAGTAGGAGGAGCAGGTGACCCCCAATCAACGCAGGAGAGTCCGGGAAGACACGTCAGGCGGTGATGAAGCTGGTGCCAAGGTTGAAAATGAAGGATCAGTGCCGGACGGTGCCGAAGGTGTGACGGAAGGAGGAGGCAGCGAGTCTGGAGATGTCCTGGAGCTGTGGGACCACAAGATTCCGGAAGACGATCACTGAGACGCTCTTTGCTACTGTGAGAAACGCTGTCAAATGAGACGGCGATGACAAGAAGTGCATGACAGAGGAAGACAGCGAAGCAGATGGTCCGGTGGAGGGAGGGGAGGAGGATTTCGACCCTGAAGATGACGGGAGAGAAAGCAGAGGGGAAGATGGTGGCAAAGAAATAAAAACAACAGCGCTGAGAGAAAGGATGAACACCTTAAGTAGTCGATCAGCAGCAAAGGAGGTCGAAAACATGGGCAGCGATGAAAATAGCACAAGATCCCGAAGAAAGTGGTGAAAGAGATTGCGAGGAGAGGAGAATGCAAGGAAAAAGGTTGAAAGCTATGAGAAAGGATCTGACGAGGACAAAGAAAGCGGCTGGAGGGTTCACAGATAAATTTCTTCTCTTAAGAGGTGCAAAGTTGGGAGTGAAGAAACCCTTGTCAGAGACTCATGTGGACTCGCTCGGCGGGAAAGAGTCATACTGTGGTTTCCGTCTGTGCTTAGATTGCGTCCCTGGCTACATTCAGCTGCTCTCCATCATCGGGACCGCGGACCGGATTGACGGCTCCGAGATCTCTGTCGGCGCGGCCAACACGTGGTAAAGAGAACGCATCCTTCTGCAGTGGGTGGCAATATCTTTTCAACATCCCGATCGACTTTCACGGGCAGAATGGACCTGGTCGAGGTAAACCAGGCTCAAGCTCGTCGAGAGCAACATGGTTCTGATTTTATTACGGAGCAACTTGTCGACGTCAGTCATGAAAATGGCCCGGTCTTTTGGGGCCTGTCAACTTTGTCGGGACCGACTTGGGTCATGGTGTGGAGGTAGTTGACGTTGACGACCTCGCCGCTGTTGGCTTTTTCTTCGTTTGACCTCTTCTTCAAGCGTTGGCCTTGTTTCCCCGGGTGGGGAAATTTGAGCTGACTTGGCATTGAACGACTCCCCCCCCCCGTGTTGCTGCACCCGCAGTCTGGGCTTAAAGGGTCATGCACCGCCTATCAATCACTTTGACTTGCACCGTGGTGTACCTGCCCGTGTCCGTCCTCTGCCGACATCTGGCGCCGAAATCCTGCAGTAGTCACCTCTTCTCAGCTCGTCTCTCAGGCAATAAAATTTCAGGGTGAGCAAGTAGTAAAGAGTGAGGGGCCATAAAATCGTCCGACAGGTATAAGCCCTTTATCCGTTTTATCGTTCCCATCATCGCTTACTGCTTGGCGCTGTCGCTGGCGTGCACGAGCCTGCTGCTGTGGCTGCCGCCGCTGCTGCCGTCGCCGCCGCCGCCGCTCCCGCCGAAGTTGGCGTCTCAATCACGTCGGCGCAGAACGACGAGTATTAGATCATCAGTCATTTTTTGCGAGCAGTCAGACTCCCACGTAGTATATTCATGCCGCCTGCCAATGGTTTTGGTGGCTGTGCAGCAGATGCGCGTTGGACGCGTTGGCCCAGAAAAGAAGTCGACGCTCAAGTACTTGTTTTAAGATCATGGACTAAGTACACATCAACGACAGCCGAGTCCTTCACATCCGCCGAGATTTAGAGAGAGAGAATAGAAGCATGACTGTCTGAGCAGTAGGGAGAGGAGGAATTTTGGGTGAGACCACCCATTCTTTAGTACGCATCGCACTCCAGCTGCTGCGGGTTGAGATACATCCTATACATACATCTATCTATCCACTCCACCTCCAGACAAAAAGACGAACATCCACTGCTCTCCAATCTGACAGACAGACAACTTTTTGGTCGGCGCGGCACGATCTTTTGGGTCCTCTCTTCTTCTTTGGGGCCCAAGGCTTCGCTGGCGCTGGCGCTGGTGCTGGCGCTGGTGGTGGCGCTGGCGAGCTCGCCCGCTGCCTCGCTCTTGGCCGAGCGAGCGCTCGCAAGACTCAGAGAGGAGAAAGAAGGAGTGATTGCTGCTTCTGCTGTTGGGGAGGCTCCTCCAGGACTGGGTCTGGGCGGCCTTTTCGGCCGCTGCTGGCTTCGCCCCAGCGCCGCGTGCGTGTTTGCGCGGCCGCCCCCGATGGCGTAAGAAGAGGTGTCGCCGCCGACGGGAGGGAAGGAGGAGGATTCCGACTGGCTCAAAGGTAATTTCGGGACATTTTATCACCCATAGACGTGCCAATATCTGGGCGACGAATTTAAACGGGGTCTGCCCACCCTGCGAGCTCGTGCTCCACCCGTCCGGTGCCGGGGAACAAATGGGGTCCGCGGCAGAAATGACTGCGAATTGACCGCACAGTGTTGTTTTTCTCGCTGCTGTTGCTGCATTCCCTCCTCCTCTGTGTGGGGGCCGCCGTCGTCGCTCTCGTGCGCGCCGTCGGCCCCGGTCTGCCCGAGCAGCCGGGATTTGTTGTGAAGTTGTCAGCAGAGGCAAAAGAGCAGAGAGGAGAAGAAGAAAGATTTGATTTATCACCGTCGATCCCGACGGGGGCACAAGACACGGTGCAACAAATTGACCGCGACAATGGGAAGAAACTTTATCAAAATGTCACTTCCCAAACTTCTTGCCTCTTTTCTTTCCTTTTTTTTTTTTCTTTTTCGTCAAATCCCTTTAAATGTGAAAGACAAATTAGTTGGTGACCAGAATGGAGTGATTTATGAATGTCTCCACTCTTCTCTCTTTGCCGCCAGATCTTTCACTCCCCATTTTCACTCAACCGCACTCTCAGTGGTACTTCTACAATACGTGCACACGCGCACACGCACGCACGCACGCACGCAGAGAGAGCGTTTACGCAGTCATTCAAGCGCCATTTCACGTGCGCCGGCGCCAACCGAGGAGGAAATTTTTAGAGCCAATCTTTGGCGTCGTAAAAGTCTCGTTCCGGCGTATTCGTGTTTGTTCAGAGCAGCTCTTTATTTCCACTTTGACAGAAGTCGAGTAGACATAAAAGGCACATAACAATTATTCTGCGGATGGAGGGGGCTAAAGGAGGGAATAGGCAAGAAGAAAGCAGGCTGGCCTCGGACAGAAAGGGGTAAAACACGAGAAAATTTGCTTAGGCAATCGCTCCTCACCAGCTGTAAAAGGGCCAAGTTGCAGTTATGGTTGGCAATTGGCAGTGGGACTGAAAATCTTGGAAATGTCAGGCATGTGGAGATCAACAGTGTCAGATGGGAAGCTGACGGGGTCAGCCAGGCGGTCGAGGCCCTGAACCAGGTCAGGAGGCCGGGGAACAACACTAGGAGGGAGCCAGGCTTGCCACACAGTCACACTGGACTCAAATTAAGTGTCTGACTCACTCGAAAGTTCAGTCAGAACTCGACCTCACCAAGGGCAACAGGGGTCTGTCTATGTTCTGGAGGATCTTGGAGATGTCGATTGTGTTTTAACTCACGCAAGGACATGGAGATGCTTGAGGTTGATCATCTTCAAGCTACCACACACATTCACCTTGTTCCTAGTTGCACTACTTCTGCTCATTTTCAATGGCCAAATTTGTTACTTTGGGTGAGGACTTTGAACTTGCCTGGGACTAACAGTAGAAAAGCCATGCATCAACCTCTCGATTTCTGCTACACTGTAGATGCAGACATGTCTTGCAGCCGTCCTGCTCATTGTCGTCGTGGCTCCTCCTCGCCTTGTG
>JAAUXU010081385.1_pt1 | contig 23854 bp, 18 predicted proteins | sample 7278151 | NCBI WGS metagenome assembly JAAUXU01 (sample SAMN14350113, study PRJNA611818) | marine sediment metagenome | isolation source: surface marine sediment (1.8m) | place: French Polynesia: Moorea | collected 2018-08 | reverse complement strand
TATATCAAGTACGAGTCTGGTATATCAAGTACGAGTCTGGTATATCAAGTACGAGTCTGGTATATCAAGTACGAGTCTGGTATATCAAGTATGAGTCTGGTATATCAAGTACGAGTCTGGTATATCAAGCACGAGGACTCTGGAGTTTCGAGTATGACTCTAGTACAAGTACAGTGTTTTGAGGACAAGTCGAGTTTGGATACGCATTTAGTTTACTGAGTTCATGAAGCTGCATCAGTACTGTCACCTCTTGAATATATTTGACAAAGCATCTTACTTCAGGTTCGACTTTAGCACAACTAACACTCTGATGTTCTCATATTTCAGTCAGGATTGCTTTTTTGTAACAGCAGCTAAGTGCTGCCACAACTGCCACAAAATGACCTAGACTCAAAAAAAGTCAGAGTCAAGGCAGCTGACTAGCAAGTCTGTGGAGCACGAGTTGAGTATGAGTATTTCGAATATGAGTCGAGTACAGGTATATCGAGGACGAATCTAGACTCGATTCATCCCTTCCAGACTCGCGAGTCTTTCGAGTACGAGTAAATTACATTCGAGTACGAGTATATCGAGTACGAGTCTAGAGTCGATCCATCCCTACGTATGAGACGCCGAACCGATCGGACATGGAACTGGGACAGTGAAAGTGCTTCGACCCCTACTTGGACACGTACTACGAACTGCGAACACCGACAATGGCGTGAACGCCGACATCATGGAGGTTAGAGTCTTTAGCTTCGACTGTGCACTGACCCTTTTGTTCTGTGTACTTAATCGTCCAGTCGCGTATGGTGTCTAACTGTACATGAAAAACGTCATTTGTGTCCAGAATTATTCATCTTAAGTAACGTTCTAAGCTCGCCCTTATGCAGTCATTCAATTCAGAACCAACGCTAACATTGTCTTCCAGATCTTGGTGATCACCCGAGCTCCCGAGTCCAGCGACCGAATCTGTCAATGTCAAAAGAGATTTTAAGTTTCGTTTGTGTTACTTTAGTGTGGTTTTTCGGTCCGGGTTAGAATGCGAAAAGACACCAGATTCAACAATGGTGAGGATCTCCTGGACTTCGACTTCAAGGTGTCATCATGCCACCATGCGTTTCAAAGAAGTATCTCAAAATCGGGTTTCTTGGTAATTTGGCTGTAGGACATTGTTTACTGCGATAGACGAGCAGGGAGACTTCCAGGTGTTAATAGAGCGATGCGATGCCAGCCGTACGGACCTCAACGCATATATCTCGTACCACGGATTACAGCAGGCGTATCAAAGCTACACTCTGCTTTGAGCGTTGCCTTGAGCGTTGCTTTAAGGACTGCTTTAAGCGCTGCTTTAAACACCAAGTCCACACGAGCAGAAAAGGCCGAAGAGACACGCATTTGGTTTCCTCTTCACTTTGGCTGCATTCCAATCTTTTGACTGAACAGCAGTGTCATTTTTTGCCAGTGTCTCGAAACGTTGATGCAGCGGCATCGCCAGCGTACAGAAGGGCTGTGCAACAGTGCATTCATGCAAATTTAGTTTTACTATGAAGTGGCTGTATGATTGTGCACAGGTAATGGCAGTGTTATTTTTTTTAACCAACTGTGTAAATTGAGCCATCATTCTTCATGCATCTGACGGCAGGAAACAACTGCATTGTGCGGGAAAATTTCTCTCAGCAGCGCGAGTCTAATTGATTCAATCTGACCGCTGCCGCCGTCAAAGCGTCATCATTGCAAACAACATTTATCAAGATTTGCTCCTGGCCTCATTCTCCGACCGCCGTTTGAGTATTATGGCGACAGCAGCGGCGTCAACAAAACATCTCACTCTGGTCGGAGCTGACGACTCTTCATTGTGCCGACCAACTTGGTGAATTGAAGGGGGGGATGGGGGGTGTCACGATGTGGCTCTGGGATTCTCTCCTGATGCTAGGTTATGGCCCCCTCGCGGTAAGCACTGACGCCCCCCTGGCCGTGATGTATGGGCTGCCCAAAAGGGGCTTTTTGTCGGTGCATTAGACCGAATTACCGGGTGCAGTTTCGATTCAGGTTAACAACAAACAAGGAAACAATTCGTCTTTGATAAGATTGATTTGTGGTGACGCCGTCGACTGTGAGGGAGAAATCCCGTAAGGACCTATGCGTATTATTACGGGATCCAGCTGAGGTCGGAAATTTGCATGCGAATAAGGAAGAAATCTTTCTGTTCTCTGACATGCATGAGGAGCACAGTTATGACATAAGTGACCCCACCGTGTCAATAATGGACTATATGAAAGTGACTGGGTCGTTGAGGGTCCCCAGCCTAGAGCAAACTTTTGACTTCAAGTGTATTGGGGGGGGGGTTGCCTCTTTTAATGCATGCGCTATTTAGCTGCCCTGGGCTCTCAAAGACCATTGACAATGCGTTTCTCTTGAGACTTGATCAACGTACCTCATGTCAAGTGTCAGAGTACGTGGTAAACACTGTTGCACACGGTGCGATTTATTTCTCTTCGGTCGAACTGACATTTGTGTGCCACATACGGGATTCGAATTGTCAGCACTCTGAAGGTAAGATGACCATCTCAGGCAGCACGGCCAGGCTAGACCCTGGTGGAGGTGGCCAAGTTCGTCAAGGCCTTCCGGCATCGTGCGGAGCAAGTCCTTACAGTTGATGGTGGACACATGGAGTAAAAGTGAGGGGCCAGGTAAAAAAGATACCTCGCAAATTTAGTTGCTTATGTTACAATATATGTGTTGTTATAATTACTTAAAAAAATCATTCAGATTAATCCTGGATATTCAAGAGTCTGTGAGACACTGATAGCACGTGACTGGCTCCTTCCTAACACCCCTGATCAGGCAACTTATTGCAGATGTTTTTTTTATTTGCGGACTGATTCCCTGAACAGGAAGATTGAACAGTTCTGAGTAACACATACGGTCCCCATATTTTTCACCAACAAACCTCAAAAGATCACCAAAAAATATCAGGCTCTAGGAATGAAGAATGACATAGACGATATTGTACACTATAAAGGTAAAGGCAAATCCAACCAGTGATGCTCTATCCATGTGGAAGCAGATTTGATCGGCCTCCTCTAGAATCTTGTTCCTTTTTGACCACTCTTCTTCTTTGTCAAGTCTCCATTTGTTGCTCTGGGCCTTGTTCTCCTTCTCCCCAGTGTTTTGCTTTTGCAACTTTTCTTGCTTCCTGAACAAATTGTCCTGGTTCCGCTTGATGAAAAGATTTATGGCGAATTCAATGGTGGCGCCGAAGGAAAATAGGATGCAGACGAGTAGGTAGCTGGACAAGGCAGTCAGGTTATTTGACTTGGGAGTGTGAGTCTCAATGTCGCTAAAGTAGGTGGTCAGGACGAGAAAGATGGTGACGAGCAATGCAACTCTTCCCGGGATGGCAGTGGGTGGAATGAGAAAGCTGATCCACGAGATGACGACCATGGAACAACTCGGCAAGTAATACTTGAACACGAAAGACTTGGAGTGGCGACTGAAGTCGACAGTGAAGCCAGCGATTGAGTAGTTGTAGCCTGAATTTTCGTCAATGTGTATCAATTTTGACTCGTCCAAATTTTTGGCAGACACCTTGAACATCTGCAAGTGCCGGCCAGCCTAAATCAATTGGGAAAGAAGAAACATATTGGCCAGAGTCATACAGGATGTACCTCAAAAGCAACCGCGAAAATTTAATTCGTCACCTCGGATCATAGCGGATTCCAATTAAAGGTATCACCAAAAAATATGGATGAGGTGGTAAAATCAATAGTTTGTCACCTAAACTGGCTGACAACGGAGCTAGATTTGTCACAGACTGCTCAAACCGCTGCACTGACTGCATTAAATAACATAACTGAAGTTAGTAAAGGTGTCACAAGCAGTCTGTGACCACCACGAGTGAGTGTAGAGGCTGCAACAGCAACACGACTGGATCATCACGAGTGTGGAGTCTTCGACAGTGACACGACTGGATCACCACAAGCATCAAGGTTTCCTTGACGACAGTTGGCTACATGCTGCCGTAGCAAGAAGCAATGTCAATCCGTGATATGAACTACAACATAGCTGTCAAGAACACAGAGGACCCTTCAGATGAGTCAGATGAGAAAGAGCATAAAAAATGAGGACCAGGCAAAATCTACAAGTGGAGAGATCTATCTGTGACTGATCAGGTATGTTTTCTCTGAACTGAGATGTCCAATTGTCAAACCATACTCATTCACAGGAAGCTGGGTGGAGGCTCAACTTTGCGTGACTCATGAAGGCAGAAAGCACTTTTACAAGTGTAAACACAAGGGCTGCCCTATGACGTACTACAAGCTAGAACAGGCCAACACAGTTTTTCACAAACATCATTGTTTTCATTTCGCATGATCAACATGACCACTGAGCCACCATTCCTTTTCCTCGTGGTATCCCAGGTGCCACAAAAATAGTCAATGATGAGCTGTTTGAGGACGGAATTACCAAACTGAAGCAAGTGAGAGAGGCACTTTGTTGACGGCACATTCCACTGCCAACAAAAATTCAGATGCAGAACTACCTGGTGAGTGTCAGAGAGAAAAAGCGGGGAAAATCTTCTATTTCTCTGGGAGAGCTGCTTGCCTGGTGCTGTGAGCATGGCAAAGTACCACCAGGAGAAGATGAGCCATTTGTCATCCTTGACATCTTGTTTCCCACTGGTGATGACAAAGGGATGTTTCAGATTTTTGTGACATCAAAGGGCCTCCTATCGCTCTCACTCAAGTCAAAGACATTTCATGCAGATGCAACCTACAAGATCATCTGGCAGGGATTTCCCTGTATCATCATTGGCCGTACTGACCAAAATCACTCATTCCATCCTTTTGGATTTGCTATATGTACTCAAGAAGAGGCTACAGACTTCCAGTTTGTTTTCAGTGCAGTACAGGAGACAACAGACCATGCCCATGGGACTGCCCCTCGACCCAAGCTCCTAATAAGTGATGCAGCTCCTGCAATCTATGATGGGTACTTTGCTTCATCACCTGATTGTGAGCCACCCAAATATGGAATGTGTTGGGCTCATGTTATGATGAATGTGGACAAGAAACTCCAACTCATCAAGGACACAAAAAAGTGAGATAGAATTCGAGAAGACATCACAAACCTATAAGTGTCTGTCAATGAGGAGTCATTTGAAAATTGCCAGGACTTGTTCCTCAAGAAATGGACTGACGATGACAATGTTCAGGAGTTTCTGGGTCACTTCAAAAAGATGTGGCTGGATAACCAATCATTGTGGTACAATTTATGAAGCATCGAAAGGATTTGCAATTATTTTTATGTTTGAAGGTTGTGCACCTGACACACCCTCAACAAACAATGCCACTGAAGCAACTAATAATACCATCAAGAAGGAGGGCATTTGTCATGAATGTCTTCCACTGGGTCACTTCCTAACCATTGTCAGCAGGATTGTCAGTCAGTGGTCAATTTTGCGCAGAGATGGTGAAGAAAAGGAATTTGCAAAAAAGCCTAAAATTACCCTGAAGACCTGCACATTGGCCAGGCAGATGCTGCAAGTGAAAAGAAAAATGGTCTCTAGTGATGATACTAGTTATCCTTATTACAGCCAGGCACAGGGTGTCTCTGAGGATGACTTTAGGTCTTCCCTGTCTGACTCATTGCAGGCTTCCAGCTTTGATGAGGTTATTAAACACTGACTTCAACACTGGAAAATTGAAGCAAATGGAAGGTGCAGTTGTCCAGTTGGCATCAAAAAGTATATGTGCAAACATATTACAGCTGTTCTTGCAATTCGCAGTGAGCTGAGCACTCCAGACATGACCAAGACAGTGCCAATTGGTGCAACACGCAAGTGAGGACAGCCAGCCAAGGCTAAGAAGGTTTTGCTGAAGCAATAATTATTAATAATTTTGCTTGTTTCAGGTTTTGAAAAGTAGTGTCTTGTCAGCTGCATGCAGTTGAATTAAAGTGAGTTACTTAGAAAAGAAAGGGTAGTGAAGTGTCTCATTTACAAAAGCAAGCTAGTGCTGTTAACATTGAGAAACTTGTTCATGACTTGCTGTTAGTGGTGAGACCATGACATAGGTCCCAAAGAGTTGATTTCAGTGCCAAAAGGATGAAAAAAGTGCCAAAAAATTGGTTTTAGTGCCCAAACAATGAAAAAAGTGCCAAAGAATTGATTTTAGTGCCCAAACAATGAAATAAGGGACAAAGAAGTAATTATGGTACTAAAACAATAGTGACATTTCCATTATTTTTCCCAGGCCCTTCATTCATCTCTTTCGTTGAAACTGAGCTGGAGAGGTGCACATGGGATAGAATTTGCACAAAAAATTGGCACTGGAATAGCAGAAAGTCCTTTTCAAAACTGGATGTTTGTACTCGAATGCTCACTCGAATACCTGACCAAGTATTTTCTCCAAGTCGCCTCTAGTGCTCAACTTTTTACCGATAACAATGCTGAATTATCCGTACTGATACGTACATGCTCGAAGTCCATATGGGTCGTCAATATGACCTTATCCGACGGGTGGCTTGAGCTGCCAACGGAGAAGTCGCAGGTTTGCTCGTCGAAAGGAAAGTCCTCAAACTTCATCGCGCAAGCAATTGTGACCATTGCCTGAAAGATCAACTATTCAGCAGTACTTGCTAAGTCCTCCACATGACGGCTTGCCTCTATCCACAAAATAACGGTGTTGTTGCCGTGCAATATTAAGCCAGCTACAGGGCCAAGGACTTTCTTCTGCTCGTAGGCAATCAGATCCTTTATGTAGAAGTCTGTAAATTCAAACTGGGCGTCACATTATCAACCGAGCAAAGTTAAAGAATGTTGACAAATATTTCCTGTAATAACTATACATTAAGACTCAGGTCATTTTATATCCCGCGGGCTATGCCCTGGGGATATAAAATGAAACTGAAAAAAGAGTAAAACTTTCTCCAATGTCATAAAGTATGTCATTTTGGGCAGAACATGCGTCAATTTTATGTGTTTTTCATGCTTTTTCGCGAAATACAGTGGACTCTCGCAGTAAGACTACAAAAAATTCATTGTCATTGTCAATGACCGTGATAATGAGCGAAAGATTGCAAATAAATAGAAATTCAGTCAGCAGCTAGTGAAAAGGTTATTTTCTGCCCGGATGTATTGGAAGGTCGAGAATCAACTGCGTGTGATAATCGCGTTAATTTCGCAATAAATCATTGCTCAGCCAAAACCAGCAAATTTTGTGCAACATGAACATAAAGCACGAAGTCCCTAGCTAGGTATGCTTGTCTGTCTGTATGTCACGTTTGTGATGGGTGCTCCAACCGCTGCACCAATCGTCACCAAACTTGGTCAGCAGACACCACTTTTCATGAGCTGTTGCTTAGGGGGCTGAGATGTGCATATTGAGGCCACTTCGAGGCCAAAATCCAGATCCAATGTTGCACCAAGCACATGAGTCATAGATCGCTACGCCACTGGGTAGGTAAGCCTATAGGGAATGACGAAGCAGTATCGGCTCATATCTTCTTCAGCTCGGTCCTGCTACTGCGGTGCTTCTTGGAACGTAGATGTCGTAGTGTGACCAGACAATGAAGACCTCTTATTGTAATTAGGTGACATGAGTGGTTTAGTGCAAGATATCTGAGTTCCAAAAAGCACGGCAGCAGCAGGACCGAGCTAAAGAAGATATGAGCCGCAGTATCAGTATTTATCAGCAGCTATCTATGTTCAGGGCGCAGCTAGCTGGGGAGGAAAGGTAGGAGGGCGAGAAGAGTTGCCACCAAATTGACGGGAAACCTGTCATTCTAACAATGTCACTGCAAAGCTTTCTAAAAATACTCCTGAAAAATTATGCCACTGGGCAACCCTGGACAGAAGGGGGGGGGTGAGAGAAGAAAGGTGGCTCAGGGGGATTAGCCAGCTTCGAAAGGAAAACCAAAGGTGATCGTGGTGCGGATCTCATGGATGACATGGAGTGCATGGATTCCGCAAAGTGCATGGACTTGGAGGGCAACTGTAGCAACAACTTCGAGGGCAAACAGCGCGAAGCACGTGGACAACGTCTACATCTACAGTCCTTGTACTTACAGTACTTGTCCTACAAGCGACAAGTAATGTCGCTTGGGGGAAAGTGTCCCTCTCTCCCTCCGTTCCGAAATATGTGACCACTTCCACTTTTCGCAAAATTCCAAAAAAAAAAGTGACTGAATAGAAAGCTAGAGCTCGACCAAGGAGAAATGGTCACGTAATGAGCCTTAATGGTCACTAGGAGTCACCACTTCCTAGCTGAGCTGGGCACCCTTTGAACTGGCACTTCTCCCCCTGCTTACGGGACATGCCAAAGTAACCCATTGCTTCATTGGTGACACCCTTGCAGAGTCTTCCTTTTTGTGGCTTTGTGACAGAAAAATAGAATGGGCTGATTGAGCTACATCGCTTGTGTTGATTTAGTAGCTTGTTTGAGCTTCTTCATGCGTGTGGAGTCGCCACACACTCTCCAGTGCCCCATGCCAAAGATCAGCCAGAAGGTCTAGGTCCGTCGGAACCAACCTTGGACTTGGTGCATGCCAATAACACCTTGTTCATGCACAAGAGCATTATCATGGCCAAATGACATCCACAGACATTCAACAGCGACAGAAACAGGCAACACAGATAGACAGAGCGCGCTCCTTCTGCTGCTGCACTTTGTGCACATTTGGCTGTATGATGCTCTTGCGCACAAACTTGACGCTTTTGGCATGTCTGAGGATGATCTGAAGGATGCCGTCTTTAGCCTGTGGCACTAGAGGGTGGGTGGCGACACCCCCAGGAAATTTCAGCGATTCATGCCAAGGAAAAGCAGTGAAAAACATGAAAAAGCAACTGGAACCAGCACGGCTCCCTCTACCTCCGCACACCTAAACAGCTCTATTACAATTAGTACTCCAAAATGTGAACTTCTGTACTGAAAGTTATACCTCAGTGGTTGAATAATCCATGTCATGGCGGAATTCAGAACACTTCACTGCAGTATATGTAGCATATTTGCGCGTAGCGACATTATTCGTGACAAGGACTGTATGTCTACGAGCGCTACGTTGGTGACGGTGCATGGACAGTGGACAAAATGCAAAATTGGCCACTTAAGTAAATAGGCCTTTGCCACGCGTGTCACCAAAGTACCTGGTTTCCAAAGAAGTGGAAAGCTCATTTCGAAGTCGAGAGACTCCATCCCTTCTGCCAAGCTACCAGCTCCTTCAGGGTCGACCTGAAGGCGGGGTTCCTGCCACTCAAAGGACATCTCCATGTCAAGCGTGACGGTCATCTCAAAGTCATTGACCTGTTTTAAGGCTCCCGATTGAACACTTGCTCTCGTCTTGAAAGCGTTTGTACTGACCTCTCTAATGGCTCGGACGCCAAAGTCCGCCGATATCTCCAACAAGTTGTAGGTGGGCAAGTTGATACGGGAGTAGGACCTCGGCAGGCAGACATCTTCATGCAACAGGGTCCCATCTGAACAAAATTCTTGGCTCCAGCAATCTGTTCCTGCAAACCACAGCACCAGGAACGCTTGCCAACATGGTGGAGACAACATCTTTCAGGGGTTAGGCAGCGGAACCAACGGCTTCTTCAGTTGCTACAGTACTGAGCTCGACCACAATTTTGAGGCCTACATGAAAGAAATGGACTCGAAGGCCTCTAAATTTGCTTGGTCAAGTGCAAATAATGCATAGTTTGGAGGTAGATCGGAAACTCCGATTAGCTCACTTGTTCGGTGCAAACTGTGCAAGTGCTTTTGGAATGATTATTACCCGAGCGTAGAAAAAAAGTCAGGATTTGTTGTAGTCGAGGAACCACGCAAAAAATGAAGTAGGTAGATGATCACTTTATGCACCCTTTATTCATGTCCGCACTGTTCCCTCATGGCTTATTCAAGTACACCAGTACACTTCAAGAATGCAAACAGAGACCACGTCCGCTTCCTCATTACGCATGAGTGTTAGAAAATGAGTACTCAATCAGACCTCACTTTACAAAGCTATGATAGAGACTTATGCTGTGCGCACAGTGCGCTACAACTATGTGAGTCAAAAAGATGACAGCAGAGTTTCTTTAAGTCTTTTAGTTCATATTCATTTAATTCTTCTCTTGCCACGCCTCCAGATCTTTCCCCTTACGTTCTTCTCTTCCGGGGCCCTCCCCCCCCGCCCCTCTGGAACCTTAAACAGAGATGGACCATAGATCAGATTCATATTTTGTAATGTTGACCTTAAATATTGTTAGAAAAGTATTTCATATCAAGTGAACGACCTATAACATGCACACACGACACAAATAATGCGACTGCACGCGTTCAGATCCAGGCACGACCACAGGCACGAGCTATGTAGATATGCGGATTATATTGATTTAGCCTACGAATTCACACAATGCTGTCTCTAACGGGTCGTATGTGCGCGATCTGTCTCGCTTGAGCGCAGCAAAAGGAAACGTTTGTCATTTGACTACGTCCAATAAGTATTGACTCCGGCGACAGAAATGTTTACTTTAATAATAAATGGGGGCATTGTACTAGCGCCGCTAGTCGATTAATTACTCTTAATACCGTCCTTTCGAGCCACATTTTATTCAATGAAGAATTGAAAGTAGCTGTAGTAGCCAAGGTTGAAGAGGGTGAACAAGCCAATGAAGATCAGGCACGACCACTTGTCCAGGTTGTAACTGTAGTCGTCTGCTGCCTTGGGCGATCTCGCCGGATAGTTTATTCTCGTCCCTTGCAATACCAGAATGTCGTCGACTTCTCCATGTTCGCGTCTTCGTCTGATGAAGGACGTCACGGCAAATTCCGCCATGGCACAGGCCGAGAAGAACATGCACACCAGCACGTACGTGGACATGGCGCTCAAGCCAGTATCAATGGGACCGCGGGACTGAAAACAGAGGAGAAAAACTTCATGACATAGTGAAGTCGTATAACTTCTGATAAAAGCAACCCGAAACCTACGCATGGCATCTGCAGTCATTACTATCTCTTCAGCTATCGCCTTTGAGGTCAAGATTAATACAGTGGAGCAAGAGTTCGTCACTTGTATCTATTTTCTCATACACTCAAAGTTAGGATGCTAAGGGAGGAGGAGTCACATGAACAGTTGCTTCGTCCCTGTTTCTATGTACTTGACCAGTCTGCTCACAGGCAGATGTTGCTTAAAACACTCCCACTAAAAACTATCGTAGGCAAATGAACAAAGCTCTGAATTCATCTACCAGACTGCGTGAGCTAACGTGGCAACCCTGCCCAGGAAAAGCCCTTCACTTCGACCACAGATGAAAGAACACAGCGTTCCTTGCCTTAAAGCTCTGAAAGGCGCTGCTCTACATAAAGGGTTGGCTGCAATGGTTTTTCCCTGCGAAACCTTACACGACCTTTGTTGTACTGCGGTCTTTTACTGGCACCACTGAAGCCTCTCAAAGAAGGAGGTGGAGAAGAACAGCTGCATCTGGAGATAGACAACACCCAAAAAGGCTCTGGAGTCATCCTAAATTGCTTTGTCAAAGGTTGGTGTGCCAGAAAGTTAGAGTTGAGTTACGAAGATATAAATATTGAAATAGTAACTGCATTCACTTTACACGCGCTGTGAAAGTACAGAGAGTCTCAATAAGGACTGACCCTTTACCCCGTAAAAGGTCTGTGACATACCGTAAATGTAATAAATTACTTTTTTAAAAAGATAATTGCATTCGCATGTAACTACACTTTCTAATTCTAAAGTACTGAAGTTCCTTAAAGTTAAAGTAAACATTATAAAGTACAATACCGCACCATTATGGTGCCAAAGAAGGTTGTGAGTGATAAGAAGACGGTGACGAGCAGCGTCACTCGGCCCGGGATGGCGGAGAGAGGGATGAAGAAGCTGACCCAGCTGATGGTGACCATGATACCGCAGGGCATCAGGTACATGATCGTATAGGGACCTGCGTGGCGATCCAGCTTCAGGATGAAGCCAGACCTGGAACCCGGGGTGGTGCTTCCGGGAAGGTAGTATTCTACACCGTATTCCACCGTCTCCTTGATGCTGACCTCAAAGGCTTGCACCGGTCTTATGAACTAGGAAGAGAAGAAAACAGCAACAGCATTAAGTTAAGACTGTGGTTTCTTTTCTTTTCTTTTTTTTAGCTTCTTGCACCTTCAACGCCAATGAGGCGTTCATGGTGATGATCAGCTGGTCCGCACCGTGACTGTTCGACTCCACCACTATTCTACAGGACGTTTTAACAAAAAGGTATTAGGTTCCTCACGAAAATTAATCACCTACTCGCATTTTTGAGAGTCGAAGGGGAAGGGACCAAAGTTCATGTCGCATCTGATGGTCATCAGAGCGCTGGTCCAGAGGTGGACCTTGGAGTCAGGCGCCGTGATCGCCACGCCAGTGAGCGGCTCCAGCATTTTCTTCTCCTCAAACTTTATCAGGTTCTTGAAGTGGAAGCCTGACGTAGAAGACATTTTCTCTGTTTTATTTAAAAAAAACTTTCTACCAATTTGTCACTCACTGGGCTTCCACAGATACGATAAGGAATCTACTCCCAGGGAGATCCAAGACTGAGGCAAGTTATCCTTGAATTGAACCCTCTTTTCGTCCCAAACACTGATCAGAATCAAGTCTAACGTAATCTGTGATTCAGTGCTATCCACCTGTTGCAAAAAAGAATTCTAGTGAAACCTCTACAACTGCAAAGAGTTTTCTCATACCTCTGGAATGTCAAAAATCAAGACGTCAACCCTGACATCAACCTTTTCTTCGGGAAGTTCCATCTTCCAGTAGTTGACCGGAAGGCAGACGAACTCCTGGAGCAGAGTTCCGTTCGAGCAGAAAGAATCAGCTGCAGAGATAAAGACTGGAAGAATCATCAGGTGGAACAGAAAAACCATTTTTGTCTCCATTGGTTTCTTTAGCTCACTTCTTTCTTGTGCCACTCTCACTGCACCTGTGTTCTCTTACCACGACTTGGGCCCCTGGGGAAAGCCCAAGAAAGCAAACAGGCCCAAGTACCAGTGCTCATGCACAATGCCTTTCTCAACAGTGATAAAAGACACACGGACAATTTGCATACACAGGGAGAGAACACTATTCTCTGCTATGCACGAGGAACTCGGTTATGACGAAACTAGTGTCATGACTTAGGATACCCGAGGACGCACAAGGGTACCCACGCAATGGGGCAGAAACCCGGATTTTCAGCCCCGAAGGCAAGTATCTAAATATTTGAAATAGGGGCATGAACTGCCTCTAGGTGTATAGCTACTTACCCTCTCATGCACAACGCTCGTCACTTTGTAAGGAGTGTAAAATGGTCTGTAACTTTGCTAGCTCTTCATAGTAGCAATGTTGGTTGGACTCAATGTTGACGCTCTGCATCTTTCTGTGAGAGAAGCAAGGTAACCATATGTTTAGAAACTCGATATATGTTACGTGTAGGCCTGTCGCCACAGAAAATACTGACAGTGACAAGTACAAAGACATGCGATAAACGCAAACATTCGCAAGATTAGCGACTAGCATTGACAATGTCAACCAAGGCACCTGTCATCCCGGAAAAAGTGAACTTAAGCAGAAGAGAAGCAAAATCCAGATATCATTGATCTTGTTGTGCTAAAACTTGTCCTTCAATCTCATGTAGCAGTGCCCAAAGGTTTCACTAAGATCTAGCCACCATGACTTTAATACCAAGCTTTTTGCAAAACGAAGTTAGACCATTTTTTCTGCGAAATTGCTCTCACAGTAAAGCTGATTTTTGTTCGCAATGTCGTCAATTTGGCAAAGCCACCATTTTTGACTGGATTAAGTAGCAGAATTCATTCAACCCTGTGTTGAATGGTCAGGCTCTCCCCTAGAACAGAACTGACATGAACTTTTGGTGAAGGACCACTTTTTTTTACAGCACTGACACTTCCTTCCTTTGCACTAGGGGTTGCCCCAATACGTATGCATGGCCTATTAAGAGGTGACTACATTCATTGAGGTTGCGTAACTTGAAACATGAATAACTTTCGTTCTTCACCTTGCCATGTGCAAATAGTTGACCCAAGTGTCTCATGTGTGGACGTATGTTATGTATGGAACAGGGTGTGCTCCGTATCACCCTCAATAAAGGCGTGTGTCTTGTACTTTGGCCTGTTTGCTCTCTTAGGCTTTTTCCAGTGGTCCAAGTCGCGGCAAGGTGGAGCAGAGTAGCCTTACTCTTTTCACACCACCGTCCTCATGAAATAATAGCATGATCTGTTGTGCAGTATGTGCACAGTATTGGGTAGGCCATAGTAGTTTACAGCCTTTTGCAAGTAACTTTTGTTTCATGGAAAACATGTGAAGGAACTGGACAAGTGTGTTCATAATGTGCCGCAACTTTCAAGTCCTGTTTTGCTGCTTTTGAGCTGTATTATCTGCTAATAGTGGAAGCCTCTGCTGAAGTGAAATTTGTGGTCTTTGGTAGAGCACAAAACCAAAGTGGTTGATGCGTTGTGTCAGGCCTTAATGTGTTCTTACAGACTTTCATTGGTCATGCGCAATCCCAAAGCTCTTGCAGTAACTATAATAAATTATGACGGTCGACCGCTATTTAGAGTGCAAAGACTTGCTTTGTACGCTCCAGCACTCACACCCATGTACACTTGTGTATGTATGTGGGTGGGTGCAGTGCTGCATTTGTGTACCACAGCTGGATGTCTCGCAGCCTGAATGTGTGTACACCTCAGCACCTACGTAAAGAGTGGACACAAACACCAAAACTCTAGCACAAAACTGTTCATGACTCAGAAATGGCGGTCATCTGACAACCCTGCCTGATGGAAGATCCAATGAATATCTTTTTGGATCTAATTATGGACTTTTTCCCCGTCACAATCACTTTATTGGCCAGATATCACTCATCCAAGCTGAAGGTTCTGCAGTACGTGGCCCCATCCTGCGCTCACAGTAGGAGTGCTCTCGCACCATATGCAGAAAAGTATCTTGCAGTCCGAGAACTCCGATCTCGTCGTCATGGACGGGGCCGACCTGCGCCGTGCCCTCCCCTGTCATCTCCAACAATGTTTGCCCCTCGAACTCTTGCAACTTCACAGAACCATGAAAAAACCTCTCGGCGCTCTGCGCAGACTCACGTGTGTCATGTGTGACGTGACCGAACAGACACGCCGAGCATCGACTGTGTCACTCCAGGTCTCGCCACTTCCGGCGAGTCCGCAGGAAAAGGCTGGAACAGCCGATTACCAATGACAAAAACACGATCGTTCCAGGAGAGAAAAAGGAGAAAAATGCTTGTAAGCAGAGTCGTCAAACTCACAGCTCAGCACCAACGTCTCCTTTTGTGTCCATTGAAACGCGCCGCCAAAAGGGTCTCTTTTGGAGAGGGATTGAATTGTCAAGCGTCGTCCGTGAGCACGCATTTTCGCGTATTTTTTTTGTTCGAACTGACGGCCACAAAACCACTTCTTCATTGTTCTTTTGCCTTGCTGTTATATCCATAAGAGTGTCTGTATCATCCCCTCTTCATTTGTGCATGCGTCATCAGATCTCACAATGGCGATGAGGGGGGAGGAAGATCATGCCAACTCGCCGGGCTAATTTTTTCCCTTGCCTTATCGTGTGTTGTGCCCATAGTGAGCAATATTATACAGCTTCATCCGCTGCAGTCAAGTAACAGGGTGACTTGGCCAGGCCCTGTTGTAGATGGGCCTACTGCTGTGGGCCTGGTTGACAGAGAGAGGGTTTCCAGCTCTCACTGGCAGAGACCTGACAGAGGGAACTTTGCTTCTTCTGACTGCAATTGTCGCATAAGCACTGGAAGAATCAGCTCATTGCTTTTTTGGTCCTTCACCCTGTATCAGCTCGAGCCGGTCAATGGCTGCTCATTTTGAGACCAGCCGGGGCAGCACAGGATGGAGGAAGGGCCAACAGTTGCATTAGGCCCTCCTGCGCCCTGGGGGTCCCCACTGTTAATGTGTGTGCAGTTGTTGCTGACTCACACTGTATCCTCCAGAGTGGAAGTGTGCCCACAAGAAGAATGCTTTGCTGGCGAAAAAAATAGGCTCGTATGTGTGTAACAGAGAGAGCCGAAAGGAGTGTAGAAGAGACCGGAGATGAGAGGTCGTTCGTGACCGGAGAGAAAAGCTGAAGTAAGCTGAGCTTTGAGTTCTCTCCAACTACTTGTCACATCATATTACTCAGAGAGGAGCAGCCAGATTCTGTGTCCAAAGCGGCGAACGCATGCGAAATTAGTAAAGAAAAAGTGCTAACACATTTGGTGCTGCTGGAAACAGCTCCGCAATAAAAAAAAATCTAAACCTAGTGGAGGCTTTGTCAAAGGAGGGAGGGACCCAGATTTTTTTTTCTGCCCAAATTAGCCCGTATCGCATAACTCTTTTTGCTACAGAGTTGGCAACAAAAAAAGCCGCAAAATGTCCTGGTGAAATATGACGATTTTTGACGGGGTATTTCTTTGTGGGGGGGGGGGGGGAAGAAGAAGAGGGGTGAGAGAGGGATCGTTTTTTAGGCTAGATGCGTTGCTTGTGAGTCGTTTTGTTGAATGTTCGGTTAGGAAAAGGTTGGGAGGGGGGTGAAATGTCTCATGTTGCACAGCAAAAGTGGGGTTGGTCGGGGAAAGTCACGTTACCCAAAAAGTGGGGCCTACATTTTTGGGTCTTTCCGAGTGCAGAAGCGAGCGTTGGAGACTCCAAAGTAGTTGTGATCGTTTGCCAGAGTTGATGCATTCTTCTCACCGCCTCTTTGAGTGACGTCATTGGCCTCTCATGGAGTGAGATCAGCTGTTCAAATCACTCAGAATGAAATATTTCGACCACAACAGAGAAAGAAGCCTCGCCCTCTACAGGGTGCGACGGGAAATTTTTCCGCGACCTGAAGCAAGCGTGAATGCAGAGGAAGAAAAATTCCCGGTCACACCCTGTACATACAGGTGATAAATCGGGATTTTTTTTCTAATGACAAAATGCACGTGCTGATAATCAGAAAAGAAATAGGGTTATAATGTGCTCAGCCATGCGGTTAATGGTGACTAGAGATACGCACTCAGACTGTAAAGAGCCTATTTATAGGAGATCACTGAGACCAAATTATGACATAAAAGGATTGCTGATTTCTTTAAAAATAAAGTGTTATTACCCTTGCATTTGTTGACCCATCACCCACTGCAGCTCGAGGGGGGCGGTTCTGGACTCATCCGCAACACCCTGTACGCTACGAGAAAAAACAGTGACCATTATGAAGCTTGAGCGCATACGCAAGCAGGGCAGAAGGGCTCACTTTCCAGTTACCCCCCCCCCCCCTTTTTTTTCTCCTTAGCTACCCTATTCAACGGATGTTCCCACACAACTCCAAAGAAACACTTTCACTTTTGTCTCATCTGGAGAGCGAAGAAAACGGTTGTTGCTTGAGCGCATAATTTTCTTGTAGGAAAGGTGACAAAAGAGGGTGAAGAATGTGAGTCACTCCTCCTCGTCGTCGTCGTCCTCCTCCTCGGCCTGGAGGACCTTTCCGTAAACAAGCAAGGGGCGGGAGGAGACGGAACGGAGGATTGTAAATCTTGCCACTTAGGTACATTTCCTGTCTCTCTCGTTATGTGTGCGAGAGGTTGGCTTTCGCCTAAAATTCTCAACAATTACCTGTGCTACAGGTGGGTGAATGGCCAATGTTCCTTTTTCTTGAAGATGTCATTTAAGTAGGTGAGAAGCAACAGAAAAAGCGCCGTCGTTGTCACGCTAGAGGTGGAATTAATGTTCTTGGGAACGTCGTTAGGGTGCATCAATAATGAATGACGCTTCATCGAAGGCTGTACCACAACATTGTGCATGATGATGCAACAGGACAATCCTTATCATTGGAGGATCTCAGCAAGTATCAAGCACAGCTGCACATTTTTCTTGACTCATACTGCACTCTTTACTGACCGGGTTTTTTGTGTAATCACTTTCAGAACTGGCAATTAAAATGAGACCACCTTATTTCTGGGGCACAGAAGAGCCTTCTACAGCTCAACCTACACCACTTAGTGGGCATCTGGAGATGGCGCCAGGAATCATTGGACTAATGAGATTGAGATCCAGACACAGACTTTGTTGATCTGGCAGCAGTAGCAAATTCATGTTCAAGTAGTGTTTTGGTATGTGTAACGCCCCCCCCTCCACTAACGATGTTGTTCGCTACCTGTGTCTTGTTCTCGGTCACGTCGTAGTTGCCACCTCGCAAATCACGGAATCACGACCGAATGTCAACAATCCGGCATGAAAAGTAAAAAAATATCCACTCGGTCTAACATCTGTACCAGAATATTGATGTCTGTATGTACAGAACTGGTAATGACAGGGTTGACCACCTAAATTTACATCAAATTTGGTTGTTTCGAGAGCAAAAAACTGTGATGAGATAGGACGAATTAATTCAATGTCATTGGACCACAGACATTTTGTTGATGGTGCCGCTGACCACCTTCGTCTGGTCCGCCAGGGTCGTCAGTGGCGCGACCCTTTTCGCTTTGCTCCATCACAACTTGTTGTTTTGAAAAGTGAATCCTGGTGTGCTTCGAGAGATCCTCATCCAACGTCTACTCAAACATGGTCGAAGATATTCTAATTGTGCCCCTTGGGGTTTCGGGACAATGTCGGATTACGTGGTATGGAATCCCCCCCCCTCCGCTCAGAATCCGGCCTCTACGCACCCGAGTAGACAGTACGAGTCAAAACTAACGTCAATGCGGGTTCCTCTGTATGACCTATCTGCATAGTGTAGTCAGCGTCCCAGGAGAAGAGGTCAGGTCAGTCACGTCCTCTGGACGGGGCCTACTTGGCGCCCATTTTGCTCCCTAGGCCTGCTCTTCTTTCAACCGTAGCTTTGGTCTGGACGGCCAAGAACAAATGCTGTCTCTTCCACACTTTGTATGAATCGCAAGGGATCGAAGACATTCATGAATTCTCCCCGAAATTAAGGAGACGCTCTAATCTGCTTCTTTCATCGCTGATTTCCTCGTCAATTCTCCGCCAAAGGAAAGAGAGAGAGAAAGCGAACGAGCAGCGGCAAAAAGACATCGCGACAGTTGGCCAAATATTATGAGCAAGAGAGAGTTTCAAGCTGATTGCCAGATACTGATGCTTTGAGGACGAGGACGAGGACGACAACGACAACGACAAGGGGAAGGGGGAGGAGAGGAAAGTGTTATTATTCAGAGGGATCGACCGTAACGCGCATAAACGGACCATCAATTTTCCGACCTCGTCTCGTCGTTAAAAACTTCTCTCACTCACACACTCGGGGTTCACCAGAAAGAAAAAGAACAAGAGAGCCATTTTTGAGAGGCCTGCGGCTTCGTCAATCCCTGTGACTTCTGCTCTGGAGGCCGTGACACAGCCTCGAGGTCATCGTGACACAACCCTCCGCAGGCCACTACGTGACCGGCCGCGTCAAGTTGTCTCGCGACCGACCTCGAAGGTCGCCATTTGAGCAGCCAAGTCCATCATCAACAAAACTTATTAGCCGAAAGTTTGCACGAGTCGACAGAAGGACAGACTTTGTTGTCGTTCTTCTTCTCCGACGACAAGAACAACTTCGACAGTTCATGGGCCGGCGTCCAGAGGCAGCGGAGAGGGGGGAAAAAAAGGGAGTTGATGAACGACATCAGCTCAATTATGCGGTTTATGCCCGACACAACGAACGGTCTTACTCATCAAGATGAAGAGAGAATGTTTTTTATATGATTCCCCTCTGTGCGTGCGCGTGCGCGCGCGCGCGTGATTGAGATGTGCCAGCCTCAGCCAACCCTTTTACTGCCAAACAACGCACGCACGCCCAGATTTTGATAACAAACCATGTTATTGTCGTGGTTGCGTCGTTTTCCCCCCCACGGAAGAAGACGAAGATTGATCCCGCTGCAGCTGTTGAGGGAGCGTTTGAACAAGTAGAAAATTTTTTTTTCCTGCGATTCACGATGGTTCTCTCGTTTTCTCTGATTAATTTATCACTCGTGAAAGCGAAGCAGCTGCCTTCAAGGATCCCCACCAAATTTCGTACGAATTCAATTGCGCATAAACTACGGGATTAAGCTTGAATGGGTTTTCGTCAAAAAATATATGTATTTATCACTCAATTTGCGAGCTGACGTGGGTGGCCCCAGATTTATTGGTCAGTTCCATTGGATGTGGTAGGTTTTGGGTCCTCCAGGGACTCGAGCACCCCCCTCACCACGTCCAACCCAATTGGATACGCACCAAATTTGTGGAGTTTGGACAGCAGCAGCGTAAGATCACGACGGTTTTGTGCCAAATCAATGAATGACTTCCTGGTAAATTGCTTTTCTGCAAGACGAAGCAAAACATGTGTCTCGCCGCTCTCGCTGTGGTCGAAAGTCGACCGTCGGGTCCGTGCGTACAGGGTGGAGAAGTCTGCCTACGCCAGCCTGTACTCCGATGGCACGTACGTGTTCAGCCTCGGGAGGGAGGTGGCGCCAGGGGTTTCTCTGTCCTCGAAGTAAGTAGACTTGAAGACAATCATTTCTTTCTCTCTGTCTGGGTCACTCTGGCTCTGTCAGACGCACACATATTTCTGCCACACACAGTAGACTCGGCTTACAGTGACCCACGCCAGTGCGATGTTTGTGAGGCTCGAAACATCGAAAATTTGCCCATTCCTAAACAGAGTGCATTTCTGCCAGCTCTGCCCTACAACTGCCTGTGGCAGGAGGAAAGTAGGGCTATCTATGACTTTGTCGTAAACGCACTAAATGCAACTTAGATTTTGGCCTCGAAACGGCCTCGAAACGGCCTCGAAAGTGCTTTGCAAGCGCTTGAGATGTCATGAGAAGTAGCGTCGGCTGACCACGTTCGGGGACGACGGGTGCTATAGTTGGGGTGCCCATGACCTGAGAAGTACACGCACACATGCAGAGAAAGAGTACTTTATATTTACAGATTCAGTCTGGCCTCCTCCTACGCAAACCACAGCCCTCAAGACGCACCACAGGAGGCACCCATGGGGAATTCCAATTTTTGACCTAGCCTAATACATATATATCATGACTATGTCATGTCTGTTGACCCATTTAGGTGTGACCTAATAAGGAATGACATTGACTTAGGCGCTAAATTCTGCTAGACTTGCATTTGACTTACAAAAGTACCAAGGACTTTATTATTTAAACAAGGAATATTGTTTACTGATCAATATCATGCTGCAACTAGATATGTCAGTGAGGTAAAGAAGTTTCCGGTTGCAATCCACATCACTGGGTCCATTCATAAGTGGTAGACAAAAATGAGTTCAATGCAACCTCTCCATAAGAATTGTTTTCATAGAGAGGCTCCACTGTAGGAATAAAAGTTCCTCGAGTCATTTTTCATAATTGCAGATTGTGACTTTTTTAAAAACGTTTTAAAATCATCATGGTTGCGCTGCTTCTACCCCAGTCGAAGTGACACCAGTTCTGCACATTCAACTCACGCTATCATAGCACAACTGATATCCCAGAGGCTGCTCAATGTTGAGCAATCCGACCTGTGATTTTTGTCACCCGAAAGGTAGGCGAAGCCCCTTTTGGGCAATATCCGTTGACAGCGCGCTATTGTCAAGGGTCAAGGGACAGAACATCTGTGTGAAAACGTGTGTGAAAGCGGGTGACAATGACCACCGGAGGAAGGGTCCGATTGACCCCCACGTAGTGGCGGCCCCGGACCCCCCGGGGAGCCAACATTGAGGGGTCAGAAAAAAGCTGGGAAAGACATCAACAGGAGATTTTTTTCTCTCCTGAGGAGAGAAACACCGTGAGGAGTCCGTAGATGTCTTTACTAATCCTTGTAGAAAGACAAACTCGGTCGGACACATACAAGTCTGGCAGTACTCGTCAAACGGCTCAGCATTTCCCGGAATTTCGTTGCAAATTCCTCTTCTCTGTTATTTTTGTTCTCTGTGTTTGCTCAGCGTTTGGGTGGCCCTCGCTCGACGAGACAGTCGTACACGACTTCTAGCAAGATGTCCTCTGCGGAAGAAGTGTCCCTGAGGAGGGGCCTTTGGACCGCGTTCACTCATGACCTAGTTCACGTTACAGCACACGGGGGAGGGGGTAGCCCTCCTAGACGGAGGTGGGCACCCTCCCCCGCCCCCTCCGGGGCGGGAAGAGGAGGAGGATCTCTTACAACTCCAAGAGCAACTTTGACGATGCAAGTCACTTTCACCTACCGCCATGTTAGCTTTTAACTCAATCAGTCAGGCCGAAGAGCTATGTGCAGTTTTAGTGCAGAGGTTTTACCGAAATTAACCCCTTTTTTCCGGGTCCCGCCCATTGCTGAGGACAGGGGGGTCCAGTAACGTGTCTCCGAGGGGGGGGGGGGACGTCTCAACAACCATGCCGAGTCTGTTCCAAATAGCTCCAGCGGTGGAGGAGGAGAAGCTCGACAGCTAGACAAACCCCACAATCCTCCTTTAGGTATAAGATTTCCGATCTGTGGCATTCTTATTTACCCTTTCGAGATCACCGACAGGTGACAAAAGAGTTGTCAGTCTAAATTTTATCCCCATTTTGAGGGATCAAAGCAGATGTCCTCATTGGTATTTCCCCAGCAAAAAGGATGTTGGCTGCACCAATATTTATCTTCCAATCAACGCCCCATTCAAAACTTCTGCTACCACACACCTCGATCAGACAGTAAATTTATTGGATGAGAGTTCACTGACATTGGTTCAGCCTTAAGGTGCATATCCACTGGCACAGTCATGCGAGAGCCAACGGAGAAGAGAAATCTGCCAATGTGAACACGGCTTTCAATATGTGCATGTAAATGCCATGAAAGTGAATGTGGGAGATGACAACAAGCCCTGGCCTGAGGTCGGGCCGGCCGAGGTGAATGCCATCATAACACAAAGCCCATATTTCACGACAAACAAGCCGGGAAAATGAAGTCACATATGTGTAGTACACAGCTCAAACGCATGCATGATGTTATTCGAGCAATTTCCATCACAAAGATCCGCCGCTCCCTCCTACTACGTTGCCCCCCCCCTCCCCCCAACCCCACCCTCCCCACGTTATTCAGGCACATTACTTACTTGACAGGGTGGCCCAGCAAGTGCGGCCTTGACTGCCACAGCGATAAAGGACGACGCTTTCCCCCGCTTGGGTCACCCTGTAGCACATGATAGCCGGCAGGAACGCTTGTAATAAAGACATCAATTCTCTCACTCTCTGTGTGTGCGCAGGATTTTCCGGCAAAGACCCGCCTCCTTCCTGCTACCACGACTACTACGTCAGCAGCATTTACAACTGCTTCAACTCTCACAAGCCTTTAATCCCAGAGACATTTGTCTTCTTCGTCAGCTCTTTATTCTCGAACTTGGGAAGAAGAAGGAGAAAAAAAGAGCTCCAACAGTTTCACGTCACAGGCGCCAAGCTGTCTAGTCCGTATAAGCCTAAACTTTAGCAGGATTTGTTATTGTAAGAGTTGCCAGTCAATCAGGCGCTCTAAGAGCACACACAATCTCTGTTGGTTCTAGTTAAGAAAAGATGCATTTTTCCCGTTGTCCTAGTGCAACAGCAGCAAGACGAGCAAGAATCAGCTGTTTGATTCATCTAGGGACGCTCTTCTGGCAGAGAGGAACTTTCTGGGGAGAAATATGAACAATGTTAAGCTTCCAAGCAGATTGTTCTCATGGTTGGAGAAGCTCCACTGTATGGATACACGTTTTAAAAGATGCGCCCTGGGTTGTTGTGTTGTGTTGTGCTGTGCTGTGCTGTGCTGTGCTGTGCTGTGCTGTGCTGTGCTGTGCTGTGCTGTGATGAGATGTGCAGACCTCACATCTGAACTCCAGACCAAAACACAGATCTGGTGTGCAGTGGTGTGCAGTGGTGTGGGGGGGGGGGGGG
>JAAUXU010007903.1_pt1 | contig 23860 bp, 22 predicted proteins | sample 7278151 | NCBI WGS metagenome assembly JAAUXU01 (sample SAMN14350113, study PRJNA611818) | marine sediment metagenome | isolation source: surface marine sediment (1.8m) | place: French Polynesia: Moorea | collected 2018-08 | reverse complement strand
TTCTGCTCGCGTCATTCTAATTTGTAATTGGACCTTATATGTGAAATCAAAAAAAAGGAGGCAGATAAACCCTGGTTATAAATATGGAGACACTTTCTTCCCCCCCCCCCCCCCCCGCGAACACACACAGGGGGAAAAAAATGAAAGATTAATCACGCAGGCCAGGCACAGTGTACTTAACAGTTTTACCACATTAGTACTTTTGTGGCTATGCCCAGCAATGAGGAAGTGGTGTCAGGCCCGTTTACACTAGCGACATTTTTTGCTGCTCACACGCACGCAGGACATGTCTGGTACGCACACCCACGCGCGCAAAATTTGAGGGACCTGACACCAAATTCTGCCAGTGTAAGCGCGAACTGAGAATTGAATCGGGCTAACAGAAAGTGAGCAAAAAAGAGTGCGTCAGTTTGAACTACCAAGAGTACATTGAAGTCAAGCGAGCATTGTTGTTTGCTTTGTGTCTGCCCCAATGCCTCATCAGCTGCTGCTGCAGGCAGATCAGGCCAGGCCATGCGGGGGGGAAGCAAGGCCGGACCAGGCTGGGCGGGGAGACAGACGGACAGACAGGCAGGCAGACAGACAGACAGACAGACAGACGGACCGACAAACAGCATCCAATACTTGCGAGGAAGCAGCATCGATAGCCAATCTGATAATTACGCCCCTATCTGATAATGGGGAGGCGTAGGAGAAAGATGCTGCTACCGAAAGAAGGGCAGCCGACGCCTAAAGAGCAGGATCAACCGCTCCCTATGATGCCGGGTTAATTCCCGATAAGCATCCTCCATCAGCACGAGCTAACTTTCCTTCCGCCCGACCTTTCCGTGGCACTCAGACTTTCCAACTTTTCATTTCCCTCCTCACCAAAGGCTTTGGCAGCTGGAGCTTGAGGTGTTCTGTGGAGTTTAATTGAGTCACCAGAAATGGAGAGTACGCCAAAAACCCTGCCGAAGTAACCAGAGAGCCACAGCAGGCACTGTCTGCAAAGTACGTGAGAGACACAGTGAGAATCATTGCCCTAATGTCTTGCCTCCATCCAAGAATTTGAGCCATGCGACGAATGCTTCACTTGCTGCTTCTTCTTCTTCCCCTCTTCCAGAGTGGAAAAACTCTCTGTCGGACAAATTCGAGACATCGGGGAGTGCCAGACAGAAAAGTAGGGACTGACTTGCTTGGTGGTAGTCTTGTTCTGTCTGGTGGAGCTACTCTATTGAGCAAGAGAAAGAGAGGAGCCTTAGGCCTACCCGTTTTGTCTCCTCTCAAAAGCATTTCTTTTCTCTTTCTCTCTCCCCCTATCCTGTATTCATATGCATCAATCTTCGGTTTTTTGGGCCACGGGACCCTCTCAGATCGATCTGTTGAAGAAGAGAAGAAGAGTGCTTGGTCTCTCTCTCCTTTGGAATGATGAGAAGGAAGGGAGGAATATCTGCAAGCTGGTCAGGGTTGCCACTTTACCATCTCGCCAGCATGTCAGTCATCGTTTGCCAGGAAGGAGATTCGGCCAGACTCCGGTTGGGGACCGGAGAGACACACCTTGGTCCTGCCACGTGCACGAACCCCACTGGATTTGCAGAAATTCGCCAACTTCACTGTTGCAGTTAGGCAGTTTCGTCAGCAAGACAAAACATCATTGACCTGTTTTTTCCCTCTCCTCTCTCTCTGTTTGTATATTCCCCCTCCATCCGGCGACCATTATAACGAAGATGGACGATTGATGATGCCAAAGGAGGTAATAGACAAGAAGAGAGAGGCCAACAAGAACAATGGTCAAACTTTTGCCGCCGCCCTCAAGAGATAGGAGAATAATGAGCGGAGAGGGAGATTAGTTAGCATCGAATGAATAGCTGATGATGGTAAGGGGGTGCCGCTTATTATCACACACACACGCGCGCGCGCGCGCCCGCACGCACGCACTCACGTACAGAGAGGCCATACGACGGCGTTGCATTATTCATCATGAGAGAGAGAGAGATTTGGATCTTTCCAATAACGTGGGAGAAGAAGAAGAACAAAAGTAATTAAATGGCATCCGGAGCTCGGGGCACGAGGAGAAAATGTGATAAACAAACGCGCTGATTCGGATATGTTTGTTCAAGGATCGTGCGGAGCTTGCAGCGAGCGGCAAGCGAGCTTGTAGCAAGATCTTCCAACTTGTTCACATGAGCCCACCCACCAGCCAGACTTCTTGAACAATCCTTGATCCTTGAATGAAATCCAACCCACCAATCGATAGTCGAGGGGACCTCTGACTGCGTTGGAGTGATGAAGTAGAAATGTAGGAGGAGAGGTGAAATTAGCATAACACGGGGGAAGAGGAATCGTTTGAAGGGGAACCAGACCAATAAATATTCCATTAACGTGTTTGAATAATCCATTCATTTGCATTGGATTTGAACATATCTGTATCTATGAACTTATAGTGAAGAGAGCTTTTGCGTGCTTGCAGAGAATTGGTGGAGTCGATTTTAAACTCTTACCGAATTGGCAGTAAAATTAATGGCGACAGCGGCAGCTGCTGTGAGTGACTGAGAGAGAGATGAGAGTGAGAGAATGAAGAGAGGTTACGAGCAGAAATTGCATCTCAGTGACGTCGCACTATTTGTATTTTTAGTTTTGCCCTCAAAATAACATGTTTGATACGAGGATGGACTCATCCCCAAGGCGGAAGTGGCTCCCGAACGTTGACCTTTGCAGGGTGGAGGAAGAAGGCGACATCTGCATGTTGTGCTCAGTCAACGTGATCAACGAGGATCCATCCACGTTCCGTAAGACTTTTTGTGAGAATGGATGGACCCTTTTTTTAGGCTCTGTCTGTCTCTGCGCAGCTGCCTGCCGCAGTACGTAAAGCAGGCAGGCAATGCGGCCTAAGAACCAACAATGCTCAAAATATTTCTTGCCCACCGCAGGCGAATTAAATGCATTGGCCGCCCATTTTCGCTCGCTCGTCTAGAAAAAGGGGAGGAATGAAGTATCGACAGGTACGCGCATGCTGCAACGGCAGGCTCGTATAAGCACTTAGGGCCATAAAACTACTTTTTTTCCCTCCTCTCAGAGTCTGAGAGATTTTTGCTGTGCATTCTATCGCCGTTGATGCTGCCGTCGTCGTCGAAGTCGACGACGACGACGACGCCGTCGTTGCAAAATGTCTGGCTTTGGGGAGGCTGAAGGGTTTACACACATGCACAGAGTTTGGGGTAAGGACGGACAGAAGTGCGGTCATTAGTCCGTCACCTGGGCCTCAAACTCCGTCAAAATCCTCGATGGTCTTCACCAATGTAACAAAGAAAGAGGGGCCAGAGTGTAGTAGCCGATTGACACACCATGGGCAGCCGAAATGCAAATGCGAGCTAAGATGGGATAAAAGGCCCAAAAAAGGCCCTCTTGCTTTTTTGAACCTAATTGCCCCCCCCCCGTGCTCAAGAATGGTGTGACAGTGTTACGACTGCCAATTTTGCCATACGAAAGTCTCCTCGTCCTGCGTGCACCGACGCCCATTCCGGATTTTGTCTGGTGTGAGCGCGCCCTCACGTGCGTAAAGACCTGAGACCAGGACTCAGACACCTTTTTGTTGCACTGACACTGGCAAAGACCTCGTTTGCGCTGGGTCAGCGCAAAGAGGAGGAGAAATAGCTAATCTTTATTACCTTTTTAAGCTGAAACATGCGAAAAATAGCCGGGAAAGACAGAGAATCGTCATATGTCTCCCCGTATTGTGCCGAACCGTGCAGATGGCTGCACTACAATACTTATCTGCTGTACTTTCTGTCGTTGAACAACGCAATTTGCATTCATGCCCCAACTCTTGTGGCAGCATAATACACGGACGCGCACGCGTACAAAGCCTGCTGCTGTTGGGAAAGTGAAAAACGACTTGAGAAACGCTTCTTGCATGCAATTGTGTCAATTTCTTGGAGTCGATCCAGACCCCTTCTCTCTGTAAATAATGCGCATTCCACTGACAAAACCGCCAGGGTCGCAAGAAAGGGGTGACTCTGAAGTTGTCAACAAAAACAATTCTTCGTACTGTCTCAGGTGAGATATCTGGAGACGTTAATGAATCGAATTCTCGGCCGAAAAGGCAGAACCTTTGGCCAGATTTAGCATTGCAAATTCTTCGCAGCCCCCCAAAACTTTTTTCTCTGTTGGACCATTTTTCAGTCTGTTTACAATAAGCGCGAGCAGAGAATTTTTCTGTCGTTGACTACTGGACACACATGCATCGTAGGAAGCTGCATGTTTGGGTCATTTCAAAAGGAATGGAGCAAAAAAAGTGGAATTTTTGGTGTGACTCACTTGTCCTTGCAGTCTGGCTTTGCAGTCGACCAGAACAGTCAGACAAGCTGCAATGGAACATTGCCCTCATGGTTGGTGGCTCTGCTCAGTCTCTCTCCTGGGAGGAGCTCATGTTTTTTACTCTATGAGCTGGAAAAGAGAGCTTCATCTCTCCAGAAGAGATGTTGTCTTCTGCCGCAGTGAAATGAATTGTGCGCGCTCCTCTCCAGTTACATCGATTCAGATTTCACCGCGTCGTCCAAACTTTTCTGTCCGCAGATACTTTCCGGGGAGGTGAACTTTCACTTTACTTTAACTGCGCCGCTGTGACGAGTATGTTGGCCCCCGTATAAAGCGTCATGAAGTTTGAGTCTGCACCGTACATGAGGGGAGGGACTCTTGCACGGAACTTTAATACCATCCAATTTGGGGTCTGTAAGTGCGGCGCGACAGTAAATGCTGCTCATTCAATCGACAAAGGCATGCGTGCGACCCACGAGGGCTTGAATTTTTCTGCTAATGCTTTATGCGCCAGTCGGCGTGCTCGCATACGCACGCACGCACGCACGCACGCACGCACGCCGGTGTTGAAGTCGTGTCTCTCGAAACTGAAGCAACAAATACTACTGCAAAACAAAAGACAGCGAGAGAAATCGGGGGTAGATAGCGATCGCATCTGAAAGCTCTCCTTGACTAACGACAACCCAGAAAAGGTGACTGCGCGTGCTTCTTTTTCTGTCTCGATAATAGAAAGCCTGGAAATTGCATCCCGCAGAGAGCAGTAGAATAAATAGATCCAGGCTGTCGCTGACGTCAAAGACAAGAGTCTTGTCAGACCTTCATTTGGCGTGCCAAGGGTTGGGATTGCCACCAAAGACTCCAGCGGGTCGCCCTTCCTGGGAACTCTGTCACTCGTCTGCAGTGGAAAGCGACTGCCCTAAACGCGCAACAAATGTGGTGGCTCTTTTTTCCGACGAAAAAAAAGGGGGGGGGAGAGAAGATTTTGTTTGTCACATTTCTCTGCAGTTTTGAGTTATGTGAACCGCGGGCAAAAAATGCATTACAAATGGCAGGGGAAGAAGTAACACGCAACGCTTGAGTAGTTGCCCCGGCGATGAGTGCGTAAATTACTCCGCAGAAAAAAAAATGCCAGCACACGCACTTGTCCTTCCCGTAGTTGGTCCAGCATGACTGGACGAAAAAAGTGACCAAGAGGCAAAAGCTCAATAATAACGCGAAGTCATAAATTGAGACGAACAGCGCACGTACAGGTTCGTACCCGATGCAGTGCGTGCACAGGCTCAATCACTGCTGCGCCGCCGTTCGGGGGTCTCCTACGCCTCGGAGTACATAATGCCAATACGAGGAACAAATCTCAATCCTGCGCAAAACTGCACATTGGTCTCTTTGTCGTCCACGCTCGTGACTTGATGTCAGTCACGATGCACTTGTCCAACCTGACGGCGCTACCGACGTACACGCAGCAACGATCCCTGAACTCAATCATGAATGCGCCATCAGGTCGGAATGGGGCCCACACGAAACAATGGGGCAGAGCGATTTCCTCATGAAAGGCCTTAACCGCAAAGCCAAAGAAGTCCAAGGCCACGTTCATCTGGCCAGGACAGTTACCAAGGAGCAGCAAAGTCTTGCAGTATGAATCACAAAAAGAAGCTGAGCTGTGAGCTGCATATAACGTGACATTGGCGAATGACTCTGTTCTGTTCTCTCTCCCTCGTTCCCCCTGCCCATTATTTCCAGTGCCCCCTTTTCCTCAGGAATGGCCGACCCGTTTTTCGCAATTTCTCCCCGCCACTTCATGTTTCGCACCTCCAGTGATGCGCGCGTTCTTTAGAGACAAGATGAAAAAGGGCCAGAATATCAAGGTGAAAGTTAAAGAATGGCCGAGCAGCGCAAAAAATAGCTGACGACGACGACAAAAACCATTAAATCGACGACGACGCATTTTTCACAGCGTTTTGGCCCCGCGTGTGTCTGCGCGTGCGCGTGAGTGAGAGAGCGAGAAAAGCTGGGAGAAATGTACCGTAGATCCAGATGAAGTTGAGCACGTACAAGACGACGTTGTACTGGGGGACGTCTGCCCAGTCGGAGCTGCTTCCTGACTTCGGAGATCCCCCAATCTGTGGATGTGGATATTTCTGCTGGCAGCCAAAACACCGAAGCAAACAAAGCAAAAGACGATTCGGAGGATTGACGATCTCCATTGCCCGAGAAAAGAAGCGCGCTTGTTTTCTCTGTCTGGAAAATTTAATCGCCTCTGTCGCTTTTCGTCGCAAAAACAGTTTTTTCCCCGAAGAAAAGATGTGTCAGTGACAAAACACTCACGAGCACTTTTTTGCCGACAAATCCTTCCTCCTGCCCTGATCGCATCATTAAGCACAAGGGGGGAAGGGGGGGAAGGGGAGAAAACAGATTTCTATTACGATTAAAAGAATGCAGACGTAGGAAAAATAAGCACTAAAACAGCACCTCGAATTTCGAGTTACTTGGCAGTAATTTACTACCGAGCTTTTTTATATTGCCACAACTGCTCTGACTGGATCTGACTGCGCGAGACGAATGGATTCTTGGCGCATGCCGTTTGGCCTACTGATTTCTCCACGTTCCTTGATATCGATGGCGTGAGCGAGAAGTTGTGCGACGTGGAGGACGTGGTCTACGCCGTGGCCACGTGCACGGCCGACACGCGGTGGTTCGTGCGCTGCAGCGTGACCGCGCCTCGTTCTCACACATGCCTTGAACAGGTTGGACGTGTCGTTTGCGAGCAAAACTCTCTCACTCTCCTGACTTGAAGCCAACAACAGCTATAAAGTTTTATCGTTCTGATTAGTTTCGCTCGATCGCACCGGGCGCAGGAATCGAATCCTCCGGACCAACGAGGAAGCAGCAGAGAAAAAGTCTTCTCCTTCTATTCTCCTAGGATTTTACAACATATCAATTGAGGGAGAGAGTGAAAGACAATGATGCTCTTGTTTTTCTCGCTGAGAGCCGTAAATCGAGAGATTTTCTTGGCACAAGCCGAAATTACTTTAGTCGTATAAGAAGATGCATCTGGCTGGCAGCTGAGACAGCTCCGGGTTCGCGCTGATCCGCGCACTTTAGACGCGCAACAAAGAGACAAATAAAGACTCGATGCATCCAGAAATGCATCAACTCAGCGATGGAGGAAGGACTCTTTTGGGCAGCATCAGGGTGCTGTCACTCCTGCGCTGATCTGTGCAATGCAGCAGCAATGTATGTACTACGGTCCAGTCGCACTAATGCGCGTGCATAACAACAAAGGAGTGCTCACGTACCTGCTTAAATTGCTCCTCGAAGCTCCAGTTCTGCTGTGACGTGAATTCCGACGAGGGCGAGCGCCGGGCAGACGGTGAACGGTGGGACGCAGCCGAGGATGGTGCTGCGGCCTGCGCAGGAGGTGTGGCGCTGCCTCCCGAGGACGAGGACGCCGCTCCTCCGCAGCTGCCGCCTCCGTGGTTGATTGCGTGCTTGCCGAAGGAACTCTCGGCTATGGAGGCCATGGAGGCCGTGGCTGCCGGTGCTAGGAGCGGCGGGAAACCGCCAAAGGAGGTGACGGACGGCGGTAGACCGGCCGCAGCGGCCGATCGGAGATGCGAAAGCGGCGAGGTGAGATACTCGCGGCGGAAAGCCTCCAGTCCAGCCAGACCAACAGGCAGAGGAGGCTGTGGCAGTTGAGGGGGCGTGGGTGGAGGAGGGGTGTCCTTGGGAGGGGGTGTGGCTCCACTGCCGTCGCCGCTACCATGGTTGTGGCGGGCGCTGCGCAGCTCCTTTTCGATCTCTTCTCGCTCCTCGCGTTCCTGGAACGAGTAAGTGACTTGATGAAATACCTAAGTACAGTGCCTACTACCTGTACAGTGCACACGTGCTACGTGTACGCACAGTACGTCAGTCTCTTGTGTGCAGCTCCCTACCTGTCTTCTGAGCTTTTCAAGCGTGTCTGGATCGACGTCGGAAGCAGGGACCCTGGCCATGGTGTCGGCAGCGTTGATGGAGTCGTCGTCATCTCGAGAGGTGTCACTCACGTCATCGTCGCCGCCGGACTGAAAAAAATAACGTGTACAAACTGTGTCTAGTTTTCCTCCTCACCCCCCCGTCATTCCGCTTAACCCCTTACATATGTACCCTGACTGCTCTCGTGGCTTTATCACATGCCGATGCTGTACATCATTCAGAATATCTCATGGACAGCGTCATAAAGACCAATCGCACCTCCAATTGAGGGAGAAATTTATTTGCTTGTTTCAACTCCATAAAGAAGACAAACATGTCTCGTATGTACAGGGGAAAGACAGAGCAGCGCTTAAGAATGTTTGGAACGTCGCTGTGTTCAGCGAGGGTGAGTACGTGTCGTACTTAGCCTGCGTCCTGCTATGAAGGAAAAGGGGGGAGGTGAAGTACCCCGGAGCAAAAAATTCCCTGCCCCTATCCACGTCTTCCCTCTTCACGACACTTTTTTACCCCATGTTTTGGGTCGAGAGAGAAAACAAGACATTAGACATAAGAAAAGAGACGCGCGCTTATGTAGCGGACAATAGACTGCATAAACGCAAATGGATTTGTCTCTACTGTTACACGAAGACATTCGTATAACAAACGTTCTTCCCTTCCACAAACTCTTTCCCTCACACACATGTACATACGTACACCAGCTCAGGGGGAACGCAAAAGTCACCTGGTGGCCATGGGAGCTGCTTGGAGGCGTCACAATGCTTGAAAGAGATTGTTGCTCCTCCCGGTGGCGAAGGTCTAAATAGTGCGCCATGGTTCACTGTGCTTGGAGATCATTCACTCCTTTGAGTGCGGTTCTAATATCACTCTCTGTCTCTCGGCGATCGCATTAACACTGAGGGGAGAAGAGGCTTCTCCAGTCATTTACCCAACAGCAACATAAGCAAAACTCTTTTTTGGCCCTTGGGGTCTTTCACGCTGCCAGCGATCAAGGTCGGCCGATGGCAGGTGGCTGAATATGTCCGAATGAGCGCCCGGCTCTGACCCCATCCATCCCTACTTAAGCAGCAGAGCGCATCCCGACCGCGTGCAACGTGGGTGCCCGAGTACGACCAGACCTAATAGAAGAGTGGATGAGCATCGTCGAACATATTCAACCCACGCGCCGCCCGCACTCGAGGGATCTCTCTGGTGCTCGCCGGAATTTCGTGTTTTTGTCGTCCACAACAGCGATTGAGAGGAGGAGGAGGAGGAGAACTCACTTAATCCCAGCAGCTCTTTAATGAAGGCGAGGTCAATGGAGAGGACGGACGACACCGACGAAGCCAACGCTTCTTCCGTGCACACGGACGAGCTCTTGGCCACCCCACAGCTGTGCAGTGTCACGCTGAAGGCTGGAGACGATCGGAGTAACTGGGTGGTGAATTGATGGCTTCCACCGCACCAGTTATCCTCTCCCTGACCAGGTCGGGGTCATTGTTATTCTGACCGGCCAATATCAAAGTATCTGTTGATTAAACGAGGCTGTTTGATCACCGGCCAGGCGGTCCCCAGGTAAAGTGGCCGCCCTGGCAAGAATCGATTTTCCAGGAATTAATTTCTGGCGCCACCGTGATTAGGTGGAGAAAGAGAGAGAGAAAGATTTCCTTTTCATTGCGCTCCTTCCTCCTCCAGACGATAATTGCTTCTGCGATGAGTCGGATGATGGCATTGCTGCCAACGCCGCCGGGTCCAATGCAATCCCTTAGCAGGATGCAGCCTTTGCCACCGTATTTCACTCTGCACATAAAGTTGAATGCAATCAGTGCGCTGCAAAAAGGTCGGCTTTCTTCCGTCTGACCGACCGGAGAACCGAGCATCTGTCCCTCTCCCCCCAGTGCGACAAGGCATGTTTCACTGGGCTGATATTCCTGCTCATTGCTGCTCTCCAACGGTTTTACACACGCACGCCTGAAGCCAATAATGATCCTCCAGTTGAAAACGATCGAGGGAGGGGAAGAGAGATTGATATCCATCTGGGACTGAGCGCCCTGGTGACGATTTCGTGCCGTGAGAGCCTCAAATGCCAATAGGAGACACGCGTATTGTCACTGCTCGCACAGTTATGCTGGAGTCTTTTTTACTGCTCACGCTGTATGAGCTACGCACGAATCGTTTCTCCAATTGATGCATGAAGGGCCATTTGGCAGAATGAGAGCAGATTTGGCCGCCCTGATAAGGCTTAGTAGCTCTCGACTGACCCCATCATCCATTCCTTCCTTCTCTCCTCCCACTCTACTCTCGCACAGAGTGAGAAAGAGAACGTACACGTCAAGGGTACACACACATGCATATATAAATGTCTTGCCCGACAGAAGAACAGGAGAACTTTGTTCAGATGCGACGGCGCTGAAGGTGTCATGCAGTGCTTCATCCAGCACCAGTCACTTTTGGATTGTTGTCCCGGATTGATCAAGGTGCTTCATGAATGGAGCAGTGTTACGCATCGGGGGTACCCGCAGCCTCGCATTCTCTCACCTGCTGCGCGGAACACAAAGTATAGCTGCAATTCACTCTCTCCAAATGAGGCTATCGTTTATTGGTGGCAGTGGTTGGAGGAGGAACCCCAACCTGAAATATAAATTCTTCATCATGTTCTCCCCCCCCCCAGCATTAGGTATCGGCCCCGGCTGGTTACAAATGGAAAAAACGCATGTGCTTATGGAAATGAAGCAGACACAAAGCGACCTGATTATTATTGGGCCTCCCTTCGCCGGGCGCAGACGCGGCAACCGACCAAGCCAGAACCAATCACATTAAATATACACGGAGCAGAACCGATCCATGATACGCACACACCCACGCCAAGTCAATAGCGCCCACTAACAGACTTTCCCTCCTCCCCTTAAGCTCTCTTTGATGCTGCAAGTAGTGGGACGGCAAGACCGAGTGCCGCAAAGAAGTCGGCGCACGCAGCCTTGGGCCGGATTGGCGGCTCACACGGTACAATATAAAATGTTCTTCCTCCGTCCACACAATGCCGTCGAAATTGGTACGGCACGCTCAAGCACACGCACGCACGCACGCACGCACGCATGCAAATTCGGGGGGATGAGAGTTCGGTTGGCTGTATTCATGTATCGAAAAATGGATAGAGAACATTATTCAGGGCTTGGCCGTATAATCGCAGCAGGAAAAAAGGAAAAAGGCTACGAGTTTCCACAGACACCTGCTCTCTTCCATTGGTTTGGCAGAATCTCGGCCGCCAAGTCAATAATGTCAATACGATAATTGCTTCGTATCCTTCGTCCGCACCACTTTGTGCCCCGACCTAATCGAGGACAAATGACGGACTGCGTTTTTTGCGCGGCTCACACTGCAAAATCAATGTCTGCCTGGAATTTTTCATATAGAAGAATTGCGAGGGCGATTGGCGGCGGCCCCGTCGGATCCAACAATAGCCCGTGGATTGTGGGAGGGAGCACGAGGAGGAGGAGCGTCGTGTCTGCGTGTGTGTGTTTGCATATGAATGAAATCCTCGGCTCCATCGTCCATTATGGAACAGCGATGCTAGATGGATCCTCAACTCTCACTCAATGTGATCCACGTATGCATAGATCCAAGCATGAGATTTCTATTTTCTAACCTCACGAAGACGATCCTTTACACGCTCTCCTCTTGAAGCGTCGTCTCCTTTGAGAAAAAGACTGATCGAATGAGCCCAAAAGCTCTCTTTGTTGCACACAAACTTTGCCTGGTCATTTTAGCTCTTTGCTTGCTCACATACGACAAATTATGACTGGCTGGGAAAATGAAATCATCATCGTGGCACATGGATCCGTGCCACAATGCTTGAACATATGTACGTCCTCGCTTTATTGACGTAGGTTCCGCGGACAATATGAGCACCCACCCGGTGGCGCGCGCGCCCCGACGACAAAAGGAGACTTTTTTGGGCCAGTTTTTCTTGGTATTTCCCGCAGAGTGTGACAAACTGCGCAGCACCAAACGACGGGGGGAAGGAAGGATGTTTCATGCTCTGTTGGGCAGCTACCACACAGGACTTTGGGCCAACAGCGATCCAATGCCGATAATGTACGGCTTAGTAGCGAAAAGAGAAGGAAGATGAACTTGGTGCGGCCCCAAATCACTGATTCGATCGCAACCCCCTCCCAAATCAGCACGAACACCCCGGCGCAGACCTGGCCGACGGCAGCCAGATTCTGCTCTGCGCTGAGTTGTGCGTGTATACGCAGGTGATTCCCAAAGGCTGCATGAACGGTTCTCGACCAAAATTAAGAGACTACAAACAAATGTTCCTACATCCATCAGAGGCGTCGGAAGCCGCAGACGTCGAAACGAGTCCTGGTGCTGTGTGTGACGGCGATGCCACCTTTTCTGTGGTCAGCAATCCCAGATAATAAGTCTTTCTCGCCCGCTCTGGCTCGCCATAATGACGTCTCAGCTTACAAAACTGCGTGCTGGAGGGGGAGCCCTAGACGAATATAGAATTATGATGTGGCAGCTCCTCCACATCGGCCGCTGCGGCGGTCGGGAGGAGGATGTGGCCAAAGCGAATGGCAAATACTGCGCGCACTAATTTCCTCTCCCCCCGTTGCTGAGGCTGAGGGTGGTGGCGGGGCTAAAGTTCTTCGTGCAATTAAGTCTGTGAGAGTCGGAAGCCGGGACATTTGTTTGGACAGAATTGTTTATTCGCCCCGGGGCCCCCAGACCATAATTCGTTGCCATTGCGGCGGCGCCTCTCAAAGTGCTGCTCGCCCAGGATGGACGTGACCAAGTCCGTGAGGCACTCCAATGATTTGTGTCGCCCCCGTGTGTGTGGTTGCTTTGGATAGAGCATGGGGAAGAAGATTCTCCCATGTCATTTAAGCACGACGGCTGCGCGATTCTCGTGCGTGTGAGTCCACCAATCAAAGGCAGCTCACGGGCAGGAAGCCCTTATTATATCTGAAAGAACTTTGGCGCAGCAGATCTTGAGATCTCAGCGATCCAGCCACCCAAAACCAACCAGGTCGATTGTGAGGCCGACTCACGCGATCAGGCAGTCTCATTTTCCAGACCAGCCCAGGCGCGCTCACTAACTGTGCAGGGCGATCCCGGAGAATGACAAGGCCATTAGCATTATCGAGAGCGTATCAGAGATAGACCGATCTATCCACGATGTCCCCCCTTCCTCCCGCAGGTCCCACCACTACCTGTAGACCACAGCAGGTGTCTAATCTCGGCACAATCAATGCACGTCCGACATTGACTTTAATTAGGGCTCTCGTGCAGGGAAGGAAAAGAAGTCTGGAACGCACTTGTCATACAAGTCTTGGCGTGGCTCACGGATCGCTTTGCTCCATACCCTCCCAAATGAGTCGTGGTCTGTTGCATGTGACTTCGGTCTTGGCGCGCTATCAAATAAGACGACTTTTCTCCGCGAGAAAAAAGAGTATTGTTGTGAGGCGAGGCAGAAAAAAGTGCACGGAACAAGAACTCGGTGGTAATAACAATTAGCTCTAATTTAGCCGGCCGCGCCAGGCTGATGGCTTCTCCGGCGTGAGAACAAAGGCAGAAATAAACATGAAAATTGGAGCTCCCGACTGACAATTATTGTCGATAAAAAATGCAATTCCCGAGTAAAACTGCTGCCATATCCAAGACTCAAGGCTTAATGGAAACACGAGCTTGTGAGTGTCGAGACAGCGAGGCCGTAGCCAAACGAGGAGCTGACGAACTTGTACAAGTGTCAGGAGAGTCTCAAGTTGGAAGGCAGGTGCGGCGTCGGGGCCGTAAGTGAGTTGACGACGGCCACGTCTGATGTGGCCGCTGAGGTTCGAGATTATGCCACAATTGGAGCATTGCATGCATTATTGCTGTACGTTGTAGTAGTAGTAGTAGTAGTAGAAGTTTACCGGTGCTCTGTGTTCAAGTCTTCCACTGCTTCCGCTGCTGCCTCCGTTGTTGTTGTTGTTGGCTTGAAAGCCCAGGGTGGCGGCTGCGGCTGCAGCCGCGGCAGCGGCCGCAGCCGCCGCCGCGGCTGTCGGGGTGTTACCCCCGCCGCCGCCGCCGCCGAGCGTCTCCATCCCACCACGGGAGGAGGAGATGTTGACCGGTTCCCCTTTGGACCGAATCTTGACGCCTTTCTTATCACTTGAATTGACGCGAGATTCCGGTGAGCACACACGTGCACGCACGTGTGTGTGTGTTTGTGTGTATGTTTGTCTGTCTCTTCGTCCCCTCTGTCTCTCTGCCCTCTTTTTGTCGCTGTAAGCACACTCCTGAAAGTCTCTTTATGATCAGCTTCGCTCAAGCTGCCGGTGTCTGTGTGACAGAGGAGTAAGACAAAATTGACAATAGATCACTGGCCCTTCTTACGTACAACTCACTCGTACAATCGGCGGCCGAATGCGCGGTCGAGGCGGTGGCGGCGAAGTTGAAGAAGGAGGAGAGCATGCACGGTGAGGAAAATAGCACGCATGCGCGTACGCGCAACCTGAGAGAGCAGAGGCGGCAGCAGAGGCAGCGGCAGCCGCGATGGGCGGCAAAGTCTTATTCGGGAGTCTCCGACGCTTCTTTTTCCGCCTCTTTCACTGCATAAGCAACTGACGAGAGGTGATGCAAATGTCGTGAATTCGCAATTTCCATCGGTCACGATTCGCCAGAGACACCCTGTGACATCGATCCGGGGCGCGTTTTCGCGCTGGTAGCAGCAGCGGCGGGGCCAAATCCAACGGCTTGATGCTGTCTCATCTCCCGGCCTCGCTCTGCACCAGCAGGAGCGTCAGCGCCTGCGCCAGCGCCAGCAGCCACGAGTTCGAGAGAGTGGACGGCAGAGGGGGAGAGAGCGAGGAGGGCGAGAGAGGCAGCAGCGAGGAGAGTTTCGTTCTCCCTCCTGTTGATCCATCGGCCTTCTGCTCCGCGATTCGCCGTTACCGCCTTGATATCAAAGTCACGCCCCGAGAACAAAGAGCGGCTTTCGCTCCGATATCAAGCCACCGGCGGCCAATCAGAACGAGCCGGGTTTGATTACAGGGGAGGAGTTTGATCGCCGGACAAATGAAAGCACTGTGGAGGGGGCGAGGAAAAAAGTTGCAGCGGGTTCAGTTGCTCTGCACTGCACCAGGGACAGATGTGGTTTCGTGCAGTGACTGCACGTGCACTGTGCTTTGGAAGTGTCAGGCTGCACTGTCAGCTTCTACCTTTCATACGTCCTTCCGGATGCGCCATGTAGGTGCATTGGAACAGTTACTTGCGGCTTGCAAAATATGCCAGATTTCGATGCAACTTTTTTTCCATCCGAAAAACTGCGGTGGTATTTTTTACCTCTTTTCTCCTCTCCAGCAGGGGCGTACGCCAGCGCCGCCGCAGATATAATGGCGCACTGCCATTATTCTTGGACGTCCGTACAATTAAGAGGAGTTCACTCAGTCTGCTCTGTGTGGCATCATTTGGTAGCGCAGTCTAGAAGTGCGTACAGTACGTACATGGTCGTAGGTGTACCTGGCCCAGGTTATTTGCAGAGATCTAATAAGTGTACGTGCATAAAAACCGGGGGGGGGGGGAGACCGCGTACCTGTGCTGTACCGTGCAGCATGGTTATTTATTCTGTAGCGCCGGGATTGGTGGGTGGCCCTGACTACGTGCGCGGTAAACTATGTGCAGGAAGAACTCGGTCAGGCCGAGCCACTGTACTGACTTTTCCGACAGAGTTTTGTTCGAGATTTCTGCTAACTCTGAAGGTTCTGCTCCCATTGGACCTGGAGTCAGTCCCGGTTGAGCTCCAAAGCCAAGCAGCTCACGCGTTGATCATGGGAGTCAGTGCTGCATTGGTTCGGGAGTGAACAACTTGAGTGACGAAGTCCATCCACTGATACTCGGGAACTGATTCTCCTTGACGTTCCTAATAAGAAATCGTCTGTTCGAAAAGACTTTATGCCTAGCTGAGTTTGCACTGCAGTCGACCTGAATTGGCCCCCACGGAGTCCTCCCTCCCCGAGCTCGCCCAGGTGCTGAAGCACCAAGTACCGTAAGTGTTTTGGAGGAATTTGATTGAGATCTCTTCTTTCTCTTCGGAATCTCTTTCCGCCTCGTCTCCTCCAATGAAATGAGGTTTGCGACGAGCAAATCTTGGATCATCGTCGTCGCCCCCAGACAATAAATCCACGCCAGCCAACTCTTAAGCCTTGATCAGGCATCCGAGCATATTAGCGTGAGCCCGGAGATCATCCAGGGTGGTCCAAGGCCACTTGTTGACAATTGTCCAATGCTGTCAATGACCTGACGAAGGAGAGAAGCCCTCCTAACCTGAAGCAAATATCTTAATTCCGCGTCACACGAGGCTTGGCACGAGGAAGCACCCGTACATTGGTCCGGCCGGGGCTTAAATAACATCGTTAGTCTCAAAAATATAATACAGTATTCCACTTAATGCGTCCTGACAAGGCCTGCCTGCCCGCTTGTCATGCAGGGGAAAAAATGAAGACTGCCTATTCCAAATTAAGGATGACAAAGAAAAATCTCTGGCTGAGATTTGTCTCCCCCTCGCTAGCCGAACAGAAGACGAAGACGCTGCTCTCAATTGGTCAAATAAACCAAAATCGCTAAGCTGATGGATCTGCAGATATCCCCAAAGAATCCTTAGCGTAGCAGAAAATGGGAATGCAACAGGCTCTTTCTTTGGAGGGGGATTTTCTTTCCCGAAATTGCGGTCACGCATTGTGGCACAGCCATGACCCGAGTAATTTTTTCCTTTTTTTAGACAAATTCCTTCGAATCCAACGTCCTCACACAAGACTGGATATGCCTATGACGAGCCCTACGCTTCAGCAATGACGGTGACTGGCGAACGAGGACGAGGCTCCAGACCGCCAACAAGCTCGTAATGCCGAACAATCAGCGGCTTCTGTAGATTGAGATGCCCTGGAATTGGAAGAGGAGATGGAGGGGAGCATTTGAATGCCATCGGAGCTTGGGAAACTGTTGCTGGAATCCAGGGGAAGAAATTCGTCCAAGACATAATGGCCCACGTAATTGTTTGTGATGTCGTCGGCTAGGAATTCTTTGCTGCCCCTGCCCAAAACCCCACACCTAGAGAAAGAGTCCCTTTTCCCCATGAGTCTCCCACATCCTGAGGGGAAGAGAAGATGAGTATTGAATACTCGAATCGTGGTCTTTTTATGGCTTCCCCCCTCCCTCCCCCATGCTCGTCCACCGTATGGGTAGCAAAGAATGTCCTACGCTCACATGTTCCAGTGTGTCTCTCGAGACCCTGTTTCGTTCTCTCCCTGGGACTTTTTTCCTGGCTCACACTGTACGCATGTCGGCTACTGATGTATGTGTTTTGCAGAGAGAGACAGAGCATTCTTGAGTCTGATGATGATATTACTTTTCTCGCCCAAGCATTCCTCGGTCTGACCGATCTGGAGAGAGAAATCCTTCATTAGCAGCCAGGTAGCAGCTAAGTGGCCAATGAACTGAGAAGAATGGAGAGAAGGCGCCCATAGGACGAAGGCGATCTAAATTGCCAATATTCATTAAGCATCGAGGGGTAGCAGAGATAAGGTTTTCCCTCTAAGTACCGTAAAAAAGGCCTCTACCTGGGTCTTCAACGCCTGATGCGCGTCCGGGATGATGCTGAGGTCATGAACGTTGTTGCACTGGAGGCATCTCAATCAGTCCGTCCATGGACTGTGCAACTTTTGCGTTACTCACTGCACAGGCGGCGGCGGCGGCTGCTTTTCCACGTCGCGGCGGAGGACCAAGGAGAAAAAGGAGGCCGTCGGACTCCTCCTCTTTCCCGATTGACTCCAACGGGATCTCACGAAGATAAAAGGCCTCTGACAATAAATCAAAACCTCCCTTCTCTGCTTCTGTTGTTATCGTCGATGTTTGCCCCTGCATTCCGAACGCGATGGAGATAACATCGCCCTCTTCCTCGGGGTCGGGGGGATTTCTTCGCCGGTCTGGCCTCATCCTACCTACCGCATCAATTCAGTCAGCGCTCATAGTATTAAACGGTGGCACTCATGTCAGGCTTCTGACACAGCGGATTCTCACTTACAGATCCTTTGGGTGGAGACTTGACGGAGCTTTCAGGAGATCGTCATTGCACTGGTCGGAGAGGTCAGCTCAGCACCGTCTCAGGCCGAGGCGGGACTACATTGGAGATCGACACCAACATCCTGGATGAGTCCGTACTTGGTAGTCTATGCTGGAGAGTAGTCAAGTCTGCTCAGATTTCTTTCTCCCTTCTCTCTCCTCACTTTCTCTCATCCTCTCATTATTTTGGCGCTATGATTGAGCGACGGCCGTTCAACGCTTATTGGGGGTCACAAGCACAAAAATACAGGGCGCTCATATCAAGATGCGGACGCACAAGGTGAGAGAGACGCTGCCTCTACCTGCACTCGGCCATCATTTCAGGGATAGGATTTGAAGTCATTGGAAATTCAGATGAGACCTCTCTGCTCAAGTTATTGAGTTGAAGAGGGTCGAGATCACCTCCAGTCCGGATGGGTGGGTGGAGCAGCTCTGGGACCCAAGAGACGACAAAAGTCGCAGCCTCTGGAAAAAGCTTGAATTTCTCACATTCTCGAATGTTTGTGAATGGCTGTTTTTGTCCCCTCGCTTCTCCACATCGAGCCGTAGGTGGTTGAGCACAGGACTGCAGAGTACAGGGCTGTGCAGTGCGTCCTAGGCGCAGTCGCCCCAAAAAATGATGGTCCCGCCAAAGTCATAATTCCTTCCTCTTAGCCGCAGTCCGTTGGACACATCTTTAAATCACCCTCCATATAAGCGATGCGATGCCGCCTCTCAGCCCTCATGGCCCAAGCACATTGCATATTGATTGGCTTGTCCACCGTGGCCCAGGGCTGGAAGAACTGGCTTCAATCACCCATTATTATGCAATATAATTCTTGTAACTCATAATGACGATGATGGGGGGAAGACGAAGGAGGAGGAGGAGGAGGAGGTGGAGGAGGCATGACTGGAAGAAACCAACGAGTTAAAAAAAGGCCTTTTCGCATTTATCAGGTTTAGTGCCACATCAACTCATGCATAAAATTTTTCGCTTTATGCACAGTACATGTACTGCAGTACGTAGTAGTTCAGACACATCTGCAGGGTTCGTGTGAGAGGAATTCGATGGAGCCCGTAGAATGCACATGTGGATGCAATTTCTAATATTCAATGTGACGAGTCAATAAACTTATTGATTGTATGGTGAAATTTTCCTCTCGGTGTCTCTGAGTTTGAAATGCTCGTTGGGCGGCAAAAACACCGCTGGCCCCGTTGATTCTTCATGTGGTTCAATTTCCACGCAAAAGCGCAATGAGGTCAGCCTCAAGAACTCGAGGCCCACGCACGCACAAGCCGTGCACACGTTAACGGGGTCCGCTAGGTCAATGTGCGTGCTGATCAGCTTGAAGAGGGAGGCTTTCTTCCCCGCCACGATGCAACCCCACCCTCATAAGTTCCATCGAGCATGCATCGCTGGCGTCCGACCCAACTGTAGCATGTGACAAAAACCTTTGCAGAAGACAACAGAGCAGGAAATTTGCCTCGCTTGCTGGCAGCAGCACCAACTTGCTGCTGGGTTTACAATCTGTCCATCATGGCTTTAGGGTCAGGCATTAATTTGAGACCCAAGCCATGCTAGGAGGCTTTTATCTGGCCAACAGAGACGAAAAAGTGTCTGTTTTTGTGTCCAATAGTCAGTCAGGGGCGGGTATCAGGGGAGGGGATGGTTTCCTGTCACAAAAATGGAGGAGGGACGAAGCATTGTGCGCTGCATACAGCAGAGTCCGTACGTGCTGCCTAGGCTGACTGGAGTGCATATTCGTACGTACTGACCAGGCTGAACGACTGCATGATTCGGATGTGCACTGTTCGGCCCTCACGTCCGTCGGGTACTACTACGTGGGCAACCACGCGCGGGTCTGGCGCAAACACTGCCAATGAGTGTTATCCTTTCGCCAATCCGACAAATATGTCAGCTCTGAGCAGTATCCAATGTAACAGTTTTCCGTACATATTTGACTTCCTCTTTGGTCATCGTGACCGTTGACTTGTTACTACTACAGCTTTGTTGGATGGACATAGACAGACAGCTGCACTTCTTCGAGACAAACTCTCAACCCCCCCAGTTTTACGATTCCTGTTGAGAGAACTCGATCAGACACCAGAGCCTTCGGACTTGATTCCACGTCAGTCGACACCAAGTGTCTGATGATGGTCGTGACGATCAGCTACGAGTCCATACTTTCCATGCCCGTGACGTCGAACACTCGCCGAGGACGCGCGGTTTTCGAGTACTCACTTCTCGCGGTGTCTGGTGGAGAGAAGGAAGAGAGAGGCTTGGGGCGGATATGGAGTGCTCATGAATTTATTGGGGCTGTATGCTGCTCAAAACGGAGAGAAAGAAGCAATGACTGGACCTTGCATCAATGACCGCGTTCTGGTGTTCTTTTTTACTCTCCCTTTTTCTTTCTTTGTGCTTGTACGTGCGCGTGTGAGTGTGTGTGGCATTGAGAGTGATGGCTGGTAAATAAAAAGGGTCTGTCTGCCAAGGCGTACGTGAGAAGCACAAACTATGTTTTAGAGAAGGAGGTAACATGCCTGTGCCTTAGAAGAGATCACCTCCAACTTACCCTATAACGGTCCACCGTCCAACTGCATATATATTTATTTATATGTACTTGCCTTTCATGTCTGCATGCGAACGGGTAATGTACGGACGCTCCCGTGTTCTTGCACTGTTTGAATGTGTGGTGCATAGGGATATGCAGACAAGCTTGGTCACACGTTCAAGAACAGTTGGATTCTCCGGCAGAGGTCGCTACTGACCGGCGCGACAGAGCGGTTTTGTCGGCTTCAGGCTCGTCTTTTCTGCCATCTGGTGGCGGAAAAGAAGAACGTGCCAACTATGTCCTACTGTTTAAATGGCTCCCTCATTTGTACGCACTGTTAACAGTTACTAGCGCCCACTGTGTTGGGTAGGAAGAGTGGCAAAAATATAAAGCACTACGCGTGTGTCCGACCGTGTCTCCCACCTCTGGACTGATCTTCCCCAAAGTGTGGCCATCCACACACGTGCTTATGATCGCCAGAGGAATCATTGCTATGATTGCCCCCTCCCTCAACTTCAACCACTGTGTCTCCCGTCTCTACACTGCTTTGTGCAGTCTCGAGAGACGTAAATGTGGCCCTCGAACTTCATATAGTAGATATGCTACTCATTTTTAGGTCACGCATTAAGCTATTGTGACATTAAGCTCCTGTTACCTTTTGAGAAACAATTTCTGATGCCAAATTCACATGCTTGAGCTCCCTGACTCATGATTGCCCTCAGATGTACTTACTTGGTGGCTTTGTTCATTCAAAGTGTAGTAACAAAAAGCCGGTGTTTCGAACCATCCTGACGATGCTTCCACCTTATTTATTGCGGATTCCTCGTTCGCTTTCGCAGTCTCCATTGGCACCATGCCAAGACGAGGCGACGTAAGAGAGGAGCAAAACAACAGTCCTAACTATGAAGTCACCGAATCAGCTGATCCTATTCCGTCACCTTACTGTGGCAATTTCCCATGTGCCAGTTGCCGTGGACCTGCACACTGGTTAAGATCGAACAGTCATGCAACATGAGCAGAGGTAACGCACGTGTGGGTTCTCCACAGCCCTTGATTCCTCATTTCGTATCGTATGATTGTGCCTCGTCTATCACAGCAAAGAGCTCCTCTCACAATGATCGTTTCCTATGCAAACGACCCCTCGGGGGCAAAAGGCTGGCCAGATTATCGCTGGAAGCAGTGGCTAATTTATTGGATCAGGTACAGCAGGTGGAGGCATCAGTTTGATCTCGCTGTACTTGGCGCTTTCTCTTTTCCTTAGACTCGCCGAATCCAGACCACCGCGGCACGTTCGTGGGCCCAGCGCTTTCTTCCTGCCAGCATCCGCTCCATCTTGTTGGATCTGGCCACCGAGCTGATCGACTCCTCCAACCAGGAGGCCTTCGAGGCCAGCATGAACAGAATCACCAAGTTCTGGTAATGACGGCAGCAGCACCTAGAAGAGCCGCCGACTAATTATTTCATCCACGCATATATATTAGGACCATCTTGTACAGTCACCACCTGCACACCCTGTCTCTACCCGCTGAGTTGGACGACAAGACCAGGAAGGGCCTCATCATGCACCTGGGGTCAGGAATGCAGGCGAACAAGGGTACTGAAACAAAATGGACGTGCACACGAGCGTTTTGAGACAAACATCGTAAAAAAGGCGATGCAACAACCATCGGGAAAACAGTATTTGTCGTCTTAACTCAAAAGCAAAATTTACTCAGCCTTCACTCTGAGAATGAACTTGGTGGGCAAGTTCAGCTCTCAAGAGCTCCGCTCACTCTTGTCCCACCTCCGCTGCTCCTCCGTCCTCACCGTCTTCAGCTTCAGAAAAGGCGCCGACAACAACGTCATGGCAACTTTGGGGAGGAATTGTCCTTTGCTACAGGTGAATGAGTCTGCAGCCAGCTGCTCAGACGGTGCTTTCATTTCAGGAGTAGAACGGTAACATCAGTGCACGAATGAAGCATTTAGAATTCGATAATAGGTTGAAGTAAGGATGCAGCATCAAGTGCGGAATCTTCTGTTTCTGTGCATCACGGAACTTTTGCAACCTCTCCCGGCGATCGGGGGTTTGCGTGCCCGCTGGGGAGGCGGAGGGCATCCCCACGGAAATGGGGGATCTGGGGGACATGATTCTAGGAGAAAAAAATTCGGAGAATTTCATCAACTTTCTCCGCTCTCAAAAAGCTAAAAAGCCACAACTCAACGTGGCTGCTGTATGCGTGAAGTTAGCGCGGTGTCGTAGGTTTCTAAATGACTTAATTTTGTTGCCTTTTAATATCTTTGAAAGTCTTTTTTAAAAACCTTTCAAACGTCCTTCTCTCTAAGGACCACAATACGCATACGTCTGAATTTAACAGCTTTCGGGACATGACTACCCTCGTTGTGGTTTAACTTCTTACTATAACATTAATATTGTTACCAGGAGGGCTCAATATCAACCGCAGGCTGCAGTGGTAGTTTCGGTTCACATTTCATGTTTGTAAGGAGGCTTTGGATGATTTCTAGTGTTGCCACTGAGAGTGAAAACCTTCAACCTTCCCTGTTTATAACTTGGTCTGCTTGCTTACATCTTAGTCCGATTCCAGGTTCGAGAGTGCATATTCATGTGCATCCCCCACTATGTGCAAGTGCGAGGCAAAAATGGAGGGACTTTCGACAACCCAACGAATGTTGCGAGGGTTTTTATACTGATTTGCGTTTTTACCTTAGCGTGTTGACCCACAAAACAAGCCTTAAGCCTGCAGCTACACACAGCCAAGTGCATCAACAGTCGCTCTCTGTACGCCCAGCTACAAGCGCCAATCGCGAAGAGACTCCAAAAATGCCACGCGCTTCGTAGTCCCTGACATACGTTCATCTGGACAAAAGTGAATGAAGTTAGCAGATCAGCGCTAGGAGGCGGTAGCACGGATCGCCCCTCTCCCAGGCGCAGTTGAGTGCCAGAGTTTGCTCCAGGTGACCAAGTCTGTGTGTGTGTAGTAGTA
>JAAUXU010172130.1_pt1 | contig 23862 bp, 14 predicted proteins | sample 7278151 | NCBI WGS metagenome assembly JAAUXU01 (sample SAMN14350113, study PRJNA611818) | marine sediment metagenome | isolation source: surface marine sediment (1.8m) | place: French Polynesia: Moorea | collected 2018-08 | reverse complement strand
GAGGCGACAGCTGTCGCGTGGTCCGATGCGACTCAGTTAAGCAGTCAGCTGTTGCCAAAACCAGAGTAACCCACCCACCCCAGCCGGTGTGCATAAGAGTAGACTCTTATGCGCTTTTCCTTCCCAGCTTCAGCACAAGTTGAGCAAGATTGGACCACTCCGGAGGAAAATCGTCAAGCGGATTGCTCATGGCTGCAGCAGTGGTCGACCAAGATCAAGATGGAAGAACGACAGAACCATCAGATAGATGGTTGCTGCTTTTCTACCCGGTCTTTCGGTTATTCTGCACCCTTTTCCGTGATTTTGACGCAATCAACCGAAAGAATTTCGTGTGTAGCTACCGCTGGACGATGATTTTGAGGCGTTGCTCTGTCTTGGTCCTGCTGGACGTGTAGTGAAGCGAGGAAGGCAAGAAGCACAGCAAGTGAAAGCTAAGAGGCTAAAGAACCAGGATTGAAGAAGAGAAGGAGGTTTTGGTTGGACATTCATAGTGTTTTTGTAACTACTAGCGCTTGAAAACGTGCCCCAGCACCTAGGGCGGACCCAGTACATCTGTTACTTACAGTCAGACAGAGACTCTCAATTCTTTGTTCTCAATGGTAGAGAGCGTGCAGATCGAGATGGAGATCGAGATGAAGATGGAGACCGAGATGAAGATAACGATGGAGATGGGGAGGGAGGGAGGGAAAGGGAACTTTGAGGCACAGATGTCACAAATCTTATGACCTGGAGAAACTTTTGACAGTTACTTCTTGGCGATGGAGTTGAAGGGTCATTTTTTCATGCCCAAAACGCAACCTTTTAAGTACTGAAAGGAGTACCACATTTGACTTTGCTTGAAAGGACCATACGGGACTTTCCAGATGAAGCTTCCTGCTACTGCACACCATCACATATGTAGCATACAGTGTACTATGTACTGTACAGTGCAGCTCAGAGGAGGAGAAGATGTGCCACATGCGGGACATCCTTACTAAGATGGCATTCACGGGAGATGAAGTGGCGAGAGTCAAGAAAGGCTGGAAATGCAAGTGACTGACAGCCTACAGAGAATCACTTGTCCACCGTTGTCATATGCAAAAACAAAGTAAAACGTGCATTCCGAAGTCAAGTGCCAATATGGATGGAATTTCTGGATCTAAATTGAATCAAGAGTCTGCTGCATCTTGTGAAACGTGAACACTCGAGGCGTCTTTGACGAGGGTGAAAAGAGCTATGAAGTCTGTTCCACACATACACACCCCTGGCCTCCTCCCACCCAAAAAAAACTGAAATCTGGCGCCTGACATTAAGAATGAGCGCAACGTTGAGGCTGAACGCGATCCCTCGTTTTTGCGACAGAATGGGGCACATGCGGAAGTGCTTGGGCATGGAGTCCGAGCTCAGGATGCTCACGGGAACGAGACAGCAACAGCAAGCAAAGATGTTTACGTGAAAGTGTCTGATGAGTCCTCACCTTCCATCGTTCCAAGTTTACACAGCGTGTGAGTAAAAAAGGGAAGGGGTGGGGAAAAGTTAGCGTTTAACTGCACACACACACGCACGAGCAGCTGCAGGAGCTGCTGTCAGTTTACTGGGGAGCTTCTTCATTAGAATTATCGCACACACAGAGAAAAAGAGCCCTCTTCTCTCCTGCGCGCACGCGCATGAAGAGAGAGGCAGAGAAACGAAGCTCTTTTAGCAGTAATCTGACGTTACAGTGCGAGTCAACAAATATTGCGCACTCAATCGGTGCTGTCATGACCACGTTGTTTACACACTGCACGTTACGTACAGGGTCCCTCAGCTAAATTGCGTCACACACCGACAGCACAAGGATCAAGGAGGTCAGCACTGCTGTCAATGCCTTCCCAAAGTCTGTAGTCAGTGCCAAAGGAAGCTCTCGTTTTGGATCTGGGAGCAGTTTTCCATGTCACACGGTTTAGGGAACGGATCCTGCCGAGGCCTTGACGAACGCATTCCAGAGGAACGCGGAACGCAACGAGGACGGGGAGGAACGGGAGGGAGATCGGAAACTTCTTGTTTTTCCAGGTCCTTCCTCACTCGTTCCTCTCAAGGAAGACAGCAGGAACAACACAAAAGTGCTTCAAATATTTATATATATGTCTTCTTTTCATTTCAAAAGCATTTTTCTCTTTGAAAGATATTGAAGACCGCAGCTGCAGGTGACGCAAAAATGCCCAGAGAATGGCAAAAACTGATCGGACTTTAAAAATTCCAACATCAGAAAAAACTTGTACAGTCAACCTTCGATGTGAACATTCAAGATTGACATCTTATGCACTGAGAGCTTTTTGCAACTGACCCATTTATTACACAAGAACCTCTGATAGTGCGAAGAACCTGCCTGTAGCTAAGTCATTCGTCGATTTCCCATATTCCAGCTCGACTGCACTTCTCTAAAGGAACCATTTGGGGAACGGGAGCAGAGCAACTTGAGGCCCGAGGATGAGGAACGCATTCTTGACTTTCACCAACGAGTCAATACTCAGTACTTGTGAAAAAAAACCCTGGTCGTGGCAACTACTACTACTACGTAGTCGTACCACGTAGACGTGCCACCCCTTGGCCACCTGGCACTCGTCGTGACCAGTGCCTAGGCCTGCCTCATTGATAAGGCTATGGTGGATTGTGGCATTTTTCTGAAGATGTTGCCAATAAAAGGAAAAAGGAACCTTCTCCACCTTCTGCAGCTGTCCATGTGCTTGTCGTCGCACTTCTTTCCCCCCGCGTACAAATTTACACCGTCCAGGTCTCTCAACGCATCGGCCACTAGTGAGATGCTTGGTATGACAGTGTCACCGTGGTTGGGGTCACAGCACTGCTACCTTTCCGAGCACTTCTCCACACCTTCTGTCTCTCATGCAATTGCCTGTGAGAGCCGGTACAGACACTTGAACCAAAATGACCTCTATCACCAGCATCCACAAGAGTGATGATGATATTCCACGTACATAAAGCATCAGTCTGTCTGTCTGTACTGCTGTTGAGGCGTTGGCGGTCCCACAGCTGGGCTGATGGTCAACAAACTTGGTCGGCAGACACTAATTGTCATAGTTCAGGGAAGGGGTGGGTCAGAGGTGCATTTTTCGATGCTGCTTCGGGGCCGAAATTTGAGGTTCAAAGTTGCACTCACTATAAAAGGAGGGAAACAGTGTAACCAGGCTCTGAAATACGGTTTAGAAGAGAGGGCGAGAGAGCAAATGTTGCAACTTTACTAATGCAATTTGGCAACGCTGCATAGGAGAGGTGTGAGAGAGGAGAGCTGATTGAGCAGAGCTGGGTAAGGTGGTCCTGGATCATCCAGCTTCATCAGGAGAAAACGAAACAAAACTCGTAATGACATGGTGACGTGGAAAAGAAAGGCCCGGCTCCCGGCAGCCGAAGCTGCTGGGGCAGATGATGTTGCCACCTGTGGTGATGTGACTGCAACAAAAGAATCAAAAGGAGGACTCAGGATTGCCAAAGTGGCTCCTAAAGAAATCAGATCCCTGTGAGGTCTGATGGCTCCAGCAATTGCCAGGCTTTATCGAGTTTTGGCATCACCAACTGTAACTTTTGTGTTTGCTGCTGAATATCAGCTGAATTCTTTACTAGAGTAATAAGGGTCTTACATAATCGCACACGGCGACAGCCTGGCCGCGCCAGACTCCCCTCTACCTTTCTCTACACATCACTGTAATGACCACAAAGCATGCACACATGAGGACCGATAACAGGCTATTTCAGGCAGACCAGATTTGGGGGCTGACTTGGCCATCAAAAAGGAGGACACTTGTTAACATCTCATGTTCGTTACTCAGGGTCGCCGTACAGCTGCTTTCACTGCCTGATTTGTGTGTTACCAGCCAGATCGGACATGGTTCGGGCAGAAGATTTTTGGGGGTTGACTCAGTGTTCAGCCAATTTTGAAAATTCTTATTTAGTAGCTCAGCCAGTATTTTTGACATTGAATTTTGCTGTTGTGGTCACTGGCTCCCTGGTGACCCTGTCTAAAGCAAAGAGAAAACCGCTGATGAGGCAGGGTATGAGAATCACCACCGGGAGGAAGTCACCCTGCTGAAAGAACTGTTAAACAATTTTCCTCAATCGGCCTTTTGATGTCTATGACATTGAGACAGAAGGATAGAATAAAAAGTGTGACAGACATTCATGCACAACAGAATGTTAAAGTTCAGCAGTCGTTGCAAGTAACATGCTAAAATAGTAATGCTGACTGGCTCCCCAATGATCTCACATTCTGCTGGTGATGTACTTGTTTGGACACAAAAGTGGGCCAAAGATGGTTGAAATATTCTTCTGATCAGGGTAAATTGACAGCCCTTCTTTGGTGCCGGGTGGTGGTAAAAAAATCTGTTTCTTCCCCTTCACTGCTGTCGTGTATGTTTTGTGCAATCACTTGGACGGAGAGGATGTGGCGCGGAGCACGAGGATGCCACGGAGCTCGTGGACACCAAGTCCGGCGGTGGGAGCGCCAACTCCGAGAGCGACACAGCGCGCACGCCCACAATGCACACCCAGGACACTTTACATTGGGACTTTAGCTGAGTCTCTAAAGAACCCGGAAGAATCCGGGTGCCTCTGGTTCGGCTACTCAGTTACATTGCAGGGCATCATGGGGAGGGCAAATTGGTAAAGCTGCGCTGTCGCAGAAATGCGATGCTTGGCGCAAAAGCATCGATTCCAGTGGCAGAGCGACAGCAGTTGCCATATTTAGGAGGGTCGATCACTTAGTTTCCTTGAAGAAACACCTTGATATACTATTTTGTAGACTATTGCATGAAGACTTTTTAGTGCCTGAAGTAACGCTTCTTTTGTGATTGAACTGAAACTTTTATGTGGACAAGAACTTTGGCGATGACGTAACTAGTGATGCACTGAGACAGCAGCCGCAGCAGCCGCAGCAGCCGCAGCAGCCGCAACAGCCGCAACGGTCGCTATAGCCGCAGCAGCTCCAGCAGCTCCAGCAGCAGCTCTATCCCCTTCAATAACTCAGGGCAGTGCAAAAAATGTGGGTGTTGTTATGATGAGAAAGATATTTGAGAGGACGATTTTTCAGTTTTAAAAGATTGCAGAAAACTTAGTTAACATTGTTCAAGTTTTGGAGCGACGCGTCCATGCTGTGTACGCGACCTGGCTGGACTGATGAGAAGCTGTTTCCCAGTGTTTGATTGTGCGCACGAGATGAAAGTTAGTTGGGCACACGAGCATCAGCAAATTTAGCCAAGGTGCCAAACACAATGGTTTTTGCGGCACAGACAGGCAGAGCCCACGACAAGTTCTGCATAAGCTCTATGAACTGAGTTGGCATATATGCGAAAACTGGAGTGAAGACGCATCCCCAAGGTCGACACGCGTTGGGAGTCTTCACTTCTACGTGCAGTGCACTTGTCCAAATCGAGGGATACAGCAAATCTGAAGGTGCGACATCAAAAGACTTGCATTTTTGCTTCAGTTCAATTTTGGTTGCAAGTGAGATTGAAATGAGAGGTTATCTTTTTCGTCCCTGAGCTCTCTTACCGTCTGAGAAGGTCTCGGTCAGTGCTGACTTATTGCTGAGGTCACAATTCCTCGGGCTCGCTATTCACTCTACCCTCGCTGAATTCGAATCCGCTTTGCTCAGGACTAATCTCTTTCTAATCAGGAGCAGCGAAGGCAACCGCGCACACACACTCGCTCGCGCGCACGAGAAGCCTCCAAAATAAAAGAAACTCGTTTGCCACGTTATGCAATGTGTGAGTCAAAAAGATATCCCGTGGATATCTTTCAGACCCTTCTGCAGAGCTCTCGGTGGCGGCCACCGTTGCAGGCCTGGCAAAAGTCACTCCTCTGCCGTGAACGGATCTGTCAACGCCGACCTGGCCGGAATCCTCTCCTGCCTCAGTTTACCCCCACCCCACCTTGACCGGACACTTTTCAACAGCTCACACTGCACTGGCCAAGGCACTGAAAGAAGCTAAAGAACCTGTTTTGACACCGCTGTTGAGCGTGGAGAGCAAGGCCCTCCTCATCAAGCAGCTGCAGTTCGAGTAGACCCTACAAATGCTTCATGGTTTTGGGGCTTTGCCCGACAAACTGGGGATGACAGAGAATAAAGAAACGCTTGCATTGGACGTATTGGTCACATGAACCAGGAGCACAGTTGCTCAATGCTGTACGTACGCGTTCTTGCTATGCTCGACTTCTCACTGCTTGGTGAAGTATTGAGAATTGCTTACGTTGTTGATAGCTTGGCTGGGAGATTTTGCAACTTTTAAATCCACATAGTCATTTCCCTTATACTGAGTGAATCTTAGCAACTCTTTCTTCGCACAGCATCTACAGATACATACGTTTTTTCGTGGTGTCAGGAGGCATTCAGATGGGACAGGTAAAGGAATTTAGAAAGGCATGCACAAAAGTTGTTTAAAGTGGCTGTCGTCTTCTCGGAGCCAAAGGCAACATGGTGATGAAGAGAGCTGAGATTTAGACTTTGCTCCGCTTAACCATTTGCAAAACCATTGAGGCCATAGAAAACCCATGAGTATTTTGGCGCTGCGAGTACAAGAATACGCTGGAATCCATACAGTATAAAGATAACTGAGGATTCACATCAGGACACCCTTCATCGCCCCCCCCCTAGGAATAAGGAGTATCCAGTGCCTACGTCGTTCCATGGTGTATTTGCCACAGCCTGGATGAAAACAAGTGCATCTCACGACGTTGAGCAGTCACCAGATCACAGTTTTTCCCTCCATCAAGAGCAAGGCAGAAGTTCTGCCTAACAGCCGCTATAGACAAAAAAAAAGCCGAATTCGGTGGCAGCAAAAAAGCTTTGAGATTGGTTGCGTAGGCGTTGTCGCCACACTTGCTGCAATGGCTGCAGTTGCTGCTGCTGCTGCTGCTGCTGCAACTACTCCAGACACAAAAGCTGTTGTTGTGGCCGCCGCCACCGCCACCCTGAGTAGCAAACTACCTCGTAAGACATTAGTATGAACAGATCAAAAGGCTCGATCGAGCACGATTCTGCTGATGTCCAAATAATGTACAAATGCACGCACCATCGGCTTCTATAAATGCGCAGGCAGCTTTTTTTTCCCTTTCTGCAGAGAAAACAAATTGACTCTGTAGCTAAATCTCCTACACAAGGACAATTGAGATAACAGATGCTCAAGGGGTTGCACACATAAGACACTTATCTTATCAGTTACATCCCAATAAATTGATCGGACAAACAGTGGAAACCTATGCAATTATTCCATTTTTGATGCTCCTGAAACCTAACACATTAATGTCATTTGCAGTGAGTCAAGTTCACATCGACCCCGACTAGGATTGATGGACTTTAATGCCTCGCAATGAGTATTTTCTTGTGTGTGGCTAAAGACGAAGCTGGGGAAAACAGGAAACTGATAAATACGAGATGGTGCCAAGTGTGTGCGCAGCTCCGAACGTTCAGTGACAATGCTAACTTTATCAACTACATCGAAGCCGTGCAGCCTTGTGAAGGACGCAGCAATGAATAATGGATGTCATAAAGGTGCCCTTTAAAAAGCCTTACCTTACACCGATTCCTGATCTGCTCCGTCGTGCTGAAGTCGTGGACATTGCAGAAAACATTCAAGCTCTCATCTTGCTCTAGCACAAAAGAGACATTAGGCCGTCGGCACCTGTTGCAGGAATGTCCTCAACACGTAACTTTAGGCGCACGCACAAGATAACACACACATGACGGCTGATTCTGCTCCGACAGGTCCGATGTGTACATGGACTAGCAAAGAGATTGACTGACTGCTCGTATAGTATGCAGGCACCAAGAAGACAGCAGCGGCGGCGGCAGTGGCAGCAGCAGCAGCCGCACAAAGGATTCCTTTACAATTGTGATAGACACTTCGTTGTAAGATACCAATTAGCCACTTTTTCTTTTATCCCGCATACCACGAGGGCTGAATAACACGCAAATTTAATCTCCTCAAATACTGACATGACGAAAGTGCGCTCGTTGCTACTGTTCTGGCTGCGGCAGCCCCAGCCTTAGGGGGATTTAGGCTGGCAGTCGAAGAGATAAACTGAAGCTATGTTTATACTGGGAGCAGACAGGCACTACAGAGGAAAATGTGTGTGCGATGACGTGCAAGAAGTGGAATTTCTGGCGGAAATATGCGCTCTTCCTTCCGCAGAATCAGCCAGAGGCGCGCGCGCGTGCTCGTCTTTCTGGTCCACGGACGCACGAGCGTGCATGCGCACACCAACACGTGTCGGGGCAACGGCTACTGCTACAACGACGTCGCTATTACAATCATTTCTCATCTTTCTTTCATTTCACTCCGCGGCTGCTCTTAGAATATCCACGTTTGGCTGCTCCTGCTGCAGCAATCCGTCAGTGATGCAAACTTGCTCAAAGTTTGACCCAGTTTTGTCCTCACTTCTGCTCGGAGCGTCTGATGACGTCAGGTCTAACAGACAGGAAAGACTATGCAACGAAGCCTGTGCGCGTAAAAGTGTATTTTACTGTGATAAAGTCTACAAGTTTTCTACGTTAACACAAAAAGCTTTGATATCACTGTTTGAGAAGGTCGAGAGTAGCCCTTGAGAGAGCTGGCATCTTGGGTGTCTCCGTAATCTCTTCTTGCTGCTGTTGCTCATATTCAGCTGGTGGCGGCGAATGATGCTCTGACACGCTCCTCACCAAGTCATCCATGGCCTTGTCCTTCAGCTCAGGCAACTCTGGAGTGCTTTTCTCCTCGGAGGACAAAGAACTTGTTGCTGGAGGTCTGGCCGTGCTCCCTCCAGCCCGTTTCTTGGCCGCACTTCTGACCAGGTCCTCCATACTCCTGTCCTTGAACTCGGGGAACTCGGGCGTGCAGTTGTCCTCGTTGTCTTCAGTCCAGTTGGGCCTGCGGTTCTCCCTGTTGCAAATGTTGAATTTTTCCGTAGGTTGTTCAAGCAGCTCCTTCAAATTCACGGTCTTCAGCTCTGGTATCGGTGGCGTCAAGTCTATTGGGGCTGGCGCCACTTCTGGTAAGAGCGCCTTCGACGGCAACTGGCAATTTGTCTTTCCGTTGCCGCTGGCAGTGGAATTCCCTTGCTTCTTTTTCCTTACAAAGAGCCCTGGCGTGATCTCGACGCGCGACACCTCCAGTGTGGCTGCAAAGACTTCCTTTGGAGTTTCCAGAGAATGTTCTGGTGGGGCTGGACACACCGCGGGCGTGGCCTCGGACACCTTGGGCGCCTTAATTATGGGTCTAGGTGTGTCTTCGTCGGTGGTGCCGTCCTCGGTGAAAGGTGAGCAGGGAGCGCTCTCGTCGATGGACGGCGCCTTTGCCACGTCCTCCCTGAAAGTGTAGCCGAAGCTCCTTAGAGTGTCCTTGCTGATTCCCGCTCCGAGGAGCGACGGAGTGTTCGCGGCTGGCTTCTCCTCCTTAGTGTCGCTTTCACATTCATAGTTCTCCTTGTCTAGGCTCTCCTGGAGGAAGTCGTTCAGGTTCAAATCTAAGTTGAACGTAGGAGTGTAGCTGGAAAAAAGAAAAGAGAGAGATCAGAAGTACAGTCCTTGCCGTAAGTGATGACGCTACTTGCAAATACGCCGCGTACACTTCTGTGAAACGATGTAGGGCTGAGTTATGACGAGACAGGGATTCCCTAGACACTGAGAGATGACTTTGAGTATAGAAGTTTACTTTCATGAGCGCTTATTCTGACACCAGAGCACTCTAACTTAGTGCGCTCAATGGGAGAGGGCGCCAGATGCTGATGATTTCCGATGTTTTGGACCACTTTTCCAGCGCAGAAATCGCTGAAACTTTCCGGGGGAGCGGCCACGCACCCTCCAGTGCCACAGGCCAAAGATGGCACCCCCTGGACCATCCCCAGACACGCCACATGCCCAAAACACCTGGTTTGTGTGCAAAAGTATAATTGCAGTCAAACGATGAGCATAGCTCGTCATTTGCCTGCGATGATGACGAGCAAAGACACTCAGCGGCGGCAGCTGGACAAGGGCGCTCTGTCCACCTGTACGCATGCCCCACACGTCCTCAACCCTCGAAACGCTTGGCCAACTGTCAAGTATGGCGGAGGGTATATCAAATTGTGGGGGTGTTTCAGTGTCAGTGGTACTGGAAAACTAGTGAAGATTGATGAAATCATCAACAAAAAGGCATATGGACATTTTACAGGAAAATCTGAAACAATCAGTGCAGGACCTTCAGCTTTCTGAAGACAGGTGGTATTTTCACCCAGACGGATTCCCACATGAAAACTTCAAGCCATTTCATCAACTTTAAACCCTTCCAAAAGCCAAATTTTAAGCCTCTTGGGTGTGTCCCCCACTCCAGGAAGCTTTCTTTTGAGCACCAACATTGGCAGCCTTGACACTGAACCTTCGCTCTGAACATTGGGCATAAGTGTCACATCTATGTGTTCCACATCAAAATTCCACCTTAATATTTTCCAGCAGAGTACATGAGGTGATGCGATTCTCATGGACAAAACGCATGGGAAGGACTGAACAGCACTGCAATACCTTATTTCCCTTGTCACTGCGGCCAACAGAAGTGACTCACATTTTTTCAATGCTTCCTGCTAGAAGCTAGATAACACTTTACTGGAGTCCCAAAAATTTGGGAAAAAATGAATGTTTTTTCCTGCACACTATTGAAGCTGTTAGTAGAAACACCCAGCATTGCCGGGATTATTTTAGGACCCGCCAGGAGATTGGGCTATTTTGAGGTCACATCGAGGTCAAACTGTGTGGCCATACCACATTGTCCATGCGCTCCGTCATCCACGCCATGTGTGTCATCCATGCACTCCAACCCTCTCTAGGGATGGCAGTGGCCCTGGTTCGGGCCTGCAGGCTTGAGAGCTATTTCGGTCGGCCCGCACAGCGTGCATTCTTGAGACCTGCGGTCTCAAGAATGCACGCTGATCTTGATCAGTCTCCCTATGAGTTTGTGAGACAATGCAACAAAACAGTTGGGCCGGTCTCGGCTGTTCCCTTACAACCATAGAAAAGCTGAACCAGTGCCTCTCTTTCTTCCTGCTTTGAAAGCCCTGGCCACACTGCTCACGTAGAAATAAGGTGGTAGTGATGGCTCCTGCAGGCTTGAATCGCGCATTCAGCGACAGCATTTCCAAACTCTGAAAGAAGTAACAATGCTTTGCTTCAGGCTTGAAGGCTCGACATTCGGTCGAGTCGAAGGCAGTTGAGCTCGGCCCAAGTCGGGTTGGGAGAATTGCCTAGGGGGAGTCAAGGTTAAGACCTCGAACCTTGGGTTGGTAGATCACCATGGTGGGTGATTAAAGGCCAAAAAAAGTCACAGCCAACTTTAAAGCACCACTTGATCTAAGCATCTTGGAAGCATCCTGTCTCCTTCTGTTCCAAGTGAAGACGTATTTTCTACAGCCATTGATGCGAAGTTCATGAAGAGAAGCAGAATTTGTGATCAAAATGCTAACATACTAGGCTGTGTGCACGCACGCCAATCTCCATTGATGTCCCAATGAAGCAAGTCTCACACTCCTACTCTCTCAGATGCAGAATGCGCTGCTCCTATCTATAAACAAGTCAAATATTAGTTCTCAGAGGTCGTATTGGTGTAAATGTGCTGCCCTTGGGAACTTGATAGTAAGACATGTGGCCACACATTGCGGTCAGGAAAAATCAAACACTGAGAAAATAGCTTCCCAAGAGGACAGACAGACGGCGATTTTTGTCCTCTCGTGGAAGACAATGCCCACCCACGGAGATTTCCAACACGCTTGGCTGCAGCGGCTCCACAGTCTACAGTCAAGGAACGTGGCGCCTTCAAGAAGGAATTTCCAAGCCTCGCAGGTCAGAAGAAGTGGTCCTTGAGGTACAGGAGACAGGTCAACATCCTGGAGGTCTAAGATTCCTTGGATGAGGACGTGATAAGGAAGACATACAGGCTGGAGCGGGTTATTGAGGCAAGTGGGGACCATATTAAATGAAATTTTGTTGAAAAACTTCATTTCTTCTCAAGTTAATAAGTTAACTCACGTCTAAAAGACTCCTGGTTCAGGTTGTTGGCCTTAATGCAGCGATATGGCAAGTGTATCGATTGGAACAGCGCATCCTGCATGAAACGTGAGTAAATGTGAAATATCCGTTCAGTTTTCATACGTCTCCTTCTGGTGGTACACCTTTCAAAATCATGGTTTTTTTGTGCATGATTAATGTTCCCTGCATGATGGGGGCCTATCGCAGCACTTGGAAAATCCAACCTGAGTCTGCATTATTTAGGCCCGTGCTACCACTACTTCTCCATATTTCGTACAAATCTTCATCGATTTTTTTTTGGTATTCGTTTAAAACTGTATGATCTGGACCCTCTTTCCCCGGCTCCTGTCACTGTCTATGGACTGTGACTATGGCAGTCACACTCATCAAAATTTGGTTAGTAGTTCATGTAAGGTCAATAAAATCACCGTCAGAGGTCTAATACATATCGGGTGCAGAAGAATTAGCTTCCTGTGCGTAATACTATGGAGCTCCACTGTTTGAGAATCACGTGATGTCATTTTGGTATCGATGAAAAACCAATCTTGTCGCGAACGAGGTCCACGACAAGATTTCCAGCAAACAAGTATTTCATGCGAAATGTCTGCTTTTCATTTGTGATATTTTGTGCTGAAGGAGTTACAACCTTACTATTTTTTCTCCCTGAATACTAAACATCTTGCAATAGGGACTATAAAGCTTTACGGCATGAATTATGAGAGCAGCAGCTTAGGCCAGCCCAGCTCAGTCCTCTCAGTTAACGAATATTTTTTGTCACAGTGCGACAAGACTCGTGTAACGAATTTTGCATTAGATTGAAAACCTCATTGTCGCAAGTGGGCTTTAAATCGTCACTCTGGGTTGAGACCCCTCTGTCTTTGACCTGTCCTCACTTTTACATGGACCCAAGGCCCATATAATACCTCCGACAAGTCTAACAACCTCTGGGTTGAAACCCTAAAACTCGGGTTATAAAGCCATGCCCTTTGGCAACGCAAAATAGTTTTAATCTAACAAAGCGCGAATAACGGAAACAAGTCAACATTCACTGACAGATTCGTTTTACATCCGAAAAAAAAAGCCGGTATGAACAAACAGAATCAGGATGGAGAAGAGATTCCGAAGAACTTAGATTGTTTTAAGAACTTTTCTTCTGAAACCAATGTTAACTAGAGTAGATTTTGTCCTAATCCGACCTCTCGCTCTCGTCCATTTCATATCAGCAATGTTTTTCTGTAATTCTTAAATGGTGCGTGTTTGATGATAAAGACATCATTGGTCCAGGTAATACACAGAAATGATGTACCGAATGACGGCCTACAGTGGAGTCATACATGAACATGGCTGTGCTGTATTGAAAGGTTTCCTGATGGAGGATTGAATGATTGCCCACACATTTCAAAATCCCTGAGCAATGATTTATTGAGAACATTGCTCAAAAACAGTTGATTCATACGCACTAGGCTATGTTTTAACGAGAAAAATCCTACGAGTCAAGTATGAGACCTCTAGTTGCTGCTCAAGTTGAACCTGGTGCAGCAGTACACATTTCAGCGATCCTGGAAGCAACTGAATCAATGAGGTTTGACAGATAGCTAATTCTTACGCATCCTCTCTTCAGAGACAGGTCACGGGGCCCAGTCTCAATAGGCACAGAAGGCCTTGTTCTCAGCACTGGCGAATCAGCAAGGATCCACCGTACTGATTACCGCAGTGTCAACCAGGCCTAAGCTGGCCTAATAAAAGATCCAGCCGACTACGCATCATAACCACGAGCCCCACTTTTTTGCCGTTAGAGGATCAAAGCATTCGGAATGGAGTCGACTGACACTAAGCGTACCCGTACTGAGCGCCCCATTGCTCTATTTTCTTGACCTTGTCCAACATCTCCTCGGCTCGCGTCATCGCCTCCTCCAAGAAGCTCTCCATGTGGGCCCTCTCTGCCGCAACCGCGGACCGCGCTTTCCCCAGACCCTCGCGCATCGACAAGATGTCTTCCAGGATTTTCTGGGTGAAAAAACTGGACACTTATCTTGCGCCAGATTAAACATGATTCAGTACCTCAGCTTCTTGAGCAGGTTCTCCCTCGAACTCGACGTTTCTGTCCCTCCTGGCGATCGAGTTCCTGGTGGCATCTAGCAAGGACAAGTCCTTGTCCAACTGCTGGCAGACGTCGCCTAGGCGTGAGAAGAACTTCTCGGACATGTCGAAAGAGATTTTTGAACTGTTTTGGGCCTGCCCGCCAACAACGAAGCTGCAGCTGACTACGCCTCCCTTGGCCCGCCAAGCAAACGCACTTTTGTTGTTGTTTTCATTTGTTTTGATCAGGGCTGAAAGACGTGCGTAAGTATATTCTCCGCTAAGGAACTTTGATGCACCCTATGATCACAGGTTTCTGCTCAACACGAGTCGGGCACTGGTCCGCGGTCGAAAACCTACTTGGGTCGTCCGGGTTTCATTCGTTTCTCCAATAACCTTTGCTTCTCTGTACCAACCGGACAACAACTCATCTGGCAACTGTGGCGGCCGCGAGAACTGTCAATAAGCCCGTGAGGAGACCATGGCTCTGTGATAAGTGGAAAGAGGATGCCCGAGCAAGCGAGGAAACTTTGCGCAGCTGCTGCAGCTGTTGCACGAAGTCACAATCACGAGCATGCATAGAAAAACGTTTTTCTAAATATATGACTGAAATGCGCCGCAAGTCTTAGTATAACACAAGTGCCAGGTTCGTTTGTTTGTTACTGACGTCTCGGCTAAGGATTGATGCCCAAGCAGACGTTGGCATGCCACTGGTTTTCTTTTGTTCGTTGACAGTTTTGGTAGAGATTCCCATTTCCCATATATTGACCAAAGGCCAAAAACCCAGGCCAAAAAAAAGTCATTTTCGAACAAGCTCCTTCCTTGCACTGGCCAACTACTAAGCCTTCATTCTGCCTCCCTGCAGCTTGTCAAGGATCCAATAGGGACATTCAGGAAGCAGACGAATCTCAAAACCTCGAACTTTGGATGAAATTTGGTGCTATTCATCAGACTGTGCCATGCGTTCAGCTCTGTATGCACTGCGTATAGTATGCTCAGTGCTGGCATTGAGACATGACTCACAGCACTTCATTGGTGGAGGACTGTTCTTGGGGTATGACATATGTCTCCCATGTACATGACTTCCACTCTCAGTTCCAGGAAAGCTTCTTGGACAAAAAGTACTATTGTGCTACGTGCTGAAAACACAGTTCACATTCTCCAAAATGACAAGAAAATTACCCAATCACTCGAGGTTTGGACATGCGTTTGCTTTTCTAAGTGTCCCTATAGGTTGCTTTGCGAGGCTGGGATTTTGGGTACACCACTGCGTTTGCTCTGATTCACCGCTCTGATCACCCCAGTGATGGGTAAAACAAAGGTAGGAAACTGACACGGCAGCTGAAGCCGCTGGTGCAGTTGATGTCGCCACAAGTGGCTAAGTAACTGCAAAATAGGATGCGCTGGAACACTCAGTATCTCCAAAGGGTTTAAAAAGAAATCACACCTGATCTCTGTGAGATCTGATGGTTCCACCAGCATTGGCCAGGGTCCATCCAGTTTTGGCGTCACCAACTGTAACTCTCTTGTTTCGCAACTCACTCAGCTGAATATCAGCTGAATTGTTTACTTCAGTGATACAGGTCTTCCCACATGACGACTGCCGTTCCGCGCCAACTACCTTCCCTTCTACGTATCAGTGTCCTTCCCTCTACGAATGTCCGTGAAAAAATAAACAAGAGCATTTCTTGGTGTCTTGCAGAGGAACCGATTGGCAGAAGGCCGAGCGAGCGAATTATTCGAGTCCCCTTCCCGAGTCCAGATCTCCACGTGGAATACCGATCTCGCGTCCTTACCCTACACAACCGCCGAGAGTCGTCGGTCCTCTGCCCAGTAGCGTATAAAGTACTTCTTTATTTTGTTGCTGATCGAGAGTCTTACGGTCTAGAGGACTTTGACTAGTATCGGTCCTTGCTGATCAGAGAGTCTCCAAGCAGAGAATAGGGATACTCAATATATTTAGAGCAATACCAGAAGAGAATCAAGAACACCGATCACAGGAAGGTTGGCTACCAAGGAAAGAGTACTGAGGTGAGACACTGATGTCTTGGAAGTACGTTATCTTCCAGGTGTCACCTTTTGACAACATTTCCGCATGGCGTCTGCATCGTCTCATCCATGAAGAGTGTCTCAAGCCCATCTCAAAATAAAAGTTCAAAAAGGAGCGAGTCCTTGTCAGAGAGGCCTTCTCCCGTATTCGAGCACAGTGGTTATGATGCTGAAGATAAGACAGCTGGTCTCTCTTAAAGGAGTTAAGACCCGAACACTATTTTACCGGACAACATAAGCTTCCCCCTCAGGCACTCCAAAAAGTCTTTATAGCAATGTGACCTCGACAATGCACGTCCCTGTATTTTGACAACAGATTCTTGGCAAATAAACTGCTACACATTTTGACTTTGTTACTTTGAAACAAATGTCATGCAACAAAGCATTGACTTTATGCATCGCGTTTGTAACTTCAACTTTTCAAGTGTGCACAATTAGGGCTGGACCAACTCTTCAATGGACCAACTATTGAACTCTTGCGGCGTGCTGTATTCATTACAAGACTCCATTCGTATTTCAATCCAAGGGAAAAAAACTACTCAGCTTTTGGGTCTCCTCTATGCCTTCAAAGTATTATAGACATAGCACATAAGAATGTTAGGTCCCTGCACCTCTTCAAGCATATCTGCGATCACCAGCAGATCTGTGCCATGAAACATGTGGAGCAAACGGTTTCTTCTGATGCCTGAAGTGCATTTCTTCAACCGTGTTTTGCTACGGAACATCTGACCAAATATATACTGGGCTTACTTCTGCTCTTACTTTGCCTCAGCCTCACCAGCCAAGCCTAACCTAAGCTTTGGCTTGACATCTGGCCAGTGCCACACTCTGCAAAATTCAGAGGGCCCACATAACCCTTTCAGGCTTTTATCACCGGCTTTCAACAGGAGGACTACTTCGTCTCCGGCGACAAAGTTAGGTACCTGGGAGGCTTGATACTCCCGCCCTGAAGATGATATGCGCGCCGCAGTCGCTTTCTCCTTGAGAGGACTTGACCACGGTGAAGTCGACTCGGTCAAGGCGAAGATGGGCGCCCTATTGGGCCAGCCAAGGGCTAGGGTTAGATGTGTGCCAACGCAGTAGTACAGAGAACAAGTCAGTCGGCGTCAAATCATGCCGACCAGCTCCCCAAACAACCTTTCACACTGTCGACTCCAAGAACACATTGTATGCAATGTAGCGTATTTTCGTCTTTCCCGCCCGGCACAGGGCGAACCGCGGAGGCCGTCGGGTCGAGGTCGGACTCACCCGGCAGAGTTGAGAGAGGAGAGGACAGTGCTGGCCCCATTCCAAACTCTCTCGTCCCTCACAGCTTCTCTCTATAGGGCTTCGGCAATTCCGGCAGGCTGAGGCCGGCTACAAAATGGAGATCACCTTGAGTGGGCTCAGCCAGGGGAATGAGAGCCAATGCGGATTCGGGCCAGGCAGCTGCAGTCTTGCCATTTAGCATTTTCGATTGCCAATCGTCACATTTGACAAGAGCGCCGAATATTGCAGTGACATCCAAACTTCTGCAGTCTTGAAGACTTATATTTTAAGGTGCAAGGATTTTTAACTTGATTTATGCAGCACCTGTAGCAGTGAAGCATGAAGAAGTTCCTTCTTGCACTCGCACTCGGCAAGTTTCAGACGTGGATCCTTTCTCTCCAGTCAACTTAAATATTAGGTTCGTTCTATTGGATTGTAACACGGATTGTTCAGTCTGACGATGAAATCTTCTGTGCTTCTGTAAATTCAAGGGATTCTCGGGTTCCTTGATCAATCAAAGCTCATAGAATGCCCTGAGCCAGTCTCGCAGTTGGCTTTGTAAGTGCATCAATTTAAGCTTGGTTTTAAGAAATGTATAGATGAGTTTCAAGACGAAATGAGGCAGAGATTGTGCCAAAATCTATTTTTTCTCTCGTTCATTGACTGTAATGGAATTTGTGACTTGTTTAGGGCTGATTTTGTATTTTTGACTGCAAACTAATGCATTCGTTGAACTTGCAAAGCGTTGCTAAGAAGCTCTTTTTTCTGTAAGATTGCTCGCTATAGTTGAGGGTTAATTTCTTTGCACTTGTCGAATTATGGCATTTGAACCCTTTTGATACTCATTTGGCACTTTAGCTACTTCCTCATGGCACCGAGACCTTCTACGGTCTACGGTCTCAGTGCCTGGCAAGACTGGCCAGATGATTCGTCAGTCATTCTAGCCAAAGTGGCAAGGCAGGAATGACTGGGACTCTTTTGTTCTGCAAATTCTGAACGTTTATCGACCTCCCTCAGAACGTTACCATCATGTCCAAGATCACCCTGGGCCTGCGCTCCTCGGCCGGCCGCAAGCGCCTGCAGGTCTCCTCGGTGGCCAGCGGTGCCCAACTCAGGAACGAGATTCAGAGGGAGCTAGGGCTGGAAGAGGACTTCGTAGTGCGCCGCGACAAGAACGGGCGGCCGGGCGATGAGGTCAAGTTGTCAAGAAGTTTCACTGTCGCCGGACTGAGGCTGAAAAGCGGGGACGCTCTCTACATCACACCGCTGTCTGGCACGCGATTCAAAGTCTACGAGGAGGAAGAAGAGTCTACCGTCGCAACTGCTCCAGGTGATGATCCCACTAGGGGTCCCGATGTGAGGAAGGGCTCCTCGGTCCAGGAAGACCCGGTGGACGTGGTCCTGAGCAAGTTAGACGGCCGCATCGAGCAGTCTCCATCGGCCAACTGCATGCACAAATCAGAGTCGCAGAAATGTCTCTACTGCACGTCGCTGGAGCCGTTCGATGAGGAATACTTGCGCAAGGGTGGCGTCAAGCACATGTCTTTTCACTCGTACATCCGCAAACTCAGCAGCGGCATTGACCGGGGAAAGTACGCGGTACTCGAGGACGTCTCTTGCAAGATTCGACCGGGCTGTGGCAACCACCGACCCTGGCCCCACAGCATATGTTCGGCCTGCACGCCTCCGGCCATCACCCTCAACAGACAAAAGTACAGACATGTGGATAACCTGATGTTTGAGAACTCCAAAATTGTGGACACCTTCCTCTCCTACTGGCGAGCGACGGGAAACCAGCGTATCGGATATCTCTACGGCACTTACGAAGTCTTTCCAGACGTCCCTCTTGGAATCAAGGCCAGAGTTGTTGCCATTTATGAGCCTCCTCAAGAGTGCGCCCGTGACAGCGTCCGCCTGGTGAAAGACGGCGACGAAGAAGAAAAGGTGGCCTCCTTGGCCGCTCAGCTCGGACTTACCAAGTTGGGCTGGATTTTCACTGATCTTCTGCAAGACTCCAAGGGCAAGATCAAGCACATCCGCAACTCTGACAGTCACTTCCTGTCGGCGCAAGAGTGCATCATGGCCGGCAACTTTCAGAGTAGACACCCGAATGCTTGCAAGCTCTCTTCTAGCGGATATTTTGGATCCAAGTTCGTGACGGTTGTGGTGACGGGGAACGCTGAAAACCAGGTGCACATGGAAGGCTACCAGGTGTCCAATCAGTGCATGGCTCTGGTACGCGATGGCTGCTTGATCCCCACCAGGGATGCACCGGAGCTGGGATACGTCCGCGAGTCGACCTCCGAGCGCTACGTACCTGACGTTTTCTACAAGGAGAAAGACAAGTACGGAAACGAGGTGACCAAAGTAGCGCGGCCGCTACCGGTCGAGTACCTCCTCGTGGACGTCCCGGTAGCTGCTCCAAAGAAACCTCAGTTCACTTTCTACTATCCCGACAAAGGCGAGCCGTTCCCCGTGGAGAACAGGCCCATGGAGGGACACTTGCAAGATTTCACGTCACTGGCGTCCTACCGGAAGCGAGTGGCCAGAATTAGTGACTTCTTTAGGGACTTTCACCTCCTCCTGTATTTAGCTACTCAAACAGTGAGCCAGCTCTCCGCTGCCGACCTGAAGCCTTTGTTGCAGACTGTCAAAGAGGGAAAGGAGGACGGCGTCTTAGCGTGGTCCAACTCGGAGCAGTGGCAGACCATCGAGCTGCTGCTCGAAGCTCACAACGGCGGCTACCAGTGACCAAGAATTCATAGAGCATTGGGAGAAATTGATGTAAACGTACGGTCTGTTGCTCTCTTGGGCATTCGTATCTTTCGTGATATACAGGCAAAGAAACGACCTGCGGCCCCATACCTCTTCCGGAGTCACGAGAACCTAAAACTCTTTTTGATTTTCCAGAGCGATCGACTGACGGACCAGCGATGTCTCGGAAGAGGAAGGTGCTCCCCACCTCCGACATGGTCTGCGAGTCCTGGAGTCGCACCGAGCAATACAAGGTGAAGGGACGGCATCTATGGACGATCGACGACTTCATGCGTCGGGCTGCGTCCACTGAAGTAGGCGACTCACTCTGCTCGCCGGTTTTCTCCGTACCTGTTGAAGGTTACGACGGAGAAATTCAGAACCTGACGTTCCAGCTGGAGGTGTTTCCCAATGGCGAGGAGGGTGAAGACAACAGCGACTACGTGGCAGTTTTCTTAACGAGCAGGAGACAGGAGGATCTAGAAGTCAAGTACGACTTTTCCGTCCAGAAACAGGATGGCACCTATTGGGGACGGATTGGCAACACCTTCAAGAAGTTTTCAGCAGAACAGAACTCGTGGGGCTACGGGAAAGCATTCTCCAAGGCTAAGCTGAATGAGAAGACAGCAGATCTCCTACCTGGTGGCAGGCTCACCATCGTGTGCAACTTGGAAATATACTATTCTGATCGCCAGACAGATGGGAAGCGCCAAAAAATTGACTTCAAGTTTGAGGAGATGAAATTGCTTGGAGACGACCTCAAGGAGGCATTTGTCAACTCGGCGTTCTCCGATGTAACCTTTGTTTGCAAGGATCGGCAGTTCCCGTGCCACAAAGTCATCCTGGCAGCACGTTCGGATGTGCTTGCTGCCATGTTTTCTCATAACGACACCACAGAGAGTCGCACCAACAAGGTGACTGTTGACGACATAGAACCAGAAGTCTTGGAACAACTCCTGCAATTCATATACACAGACCGGTGTGATGCACTTGACGTCCACTCTCCTTGTCTGCTGGCCGCTGCAGACAAGTACAATATACCGAGATTGAAGGCCATTTGTGAAGAGAGCCTCTGCCATAACGTGGACGTGAGCAATGTCTCCAAGCTGCTGCTGCTTGCCCATCTTCACGAGGCTAAGAACCTTCATGCTGTGGCGATTGACTTTGTCACCAGCAACATGACCAAGGTATCCGACACTCCTGGATGGAAGATCATCACCGAGTCCCATCCAAAGATCATGGCTGATATCGTCATGTCCTTAACATCGAAGATGAAGTAATTTGCGTGGTCGTGCGTTAGCTCAGTGATACCCATTGTAAGTACAGAACAGGAAGACCGTCTTGAGTTATGAGCAATTTCTCGTGCATAAATGTGACTAGATTGGCCCTGTGCGAAGCTCTACACCCCAATATGGATCTTCTTCTGTGGCCAGAAACATATTCAGAAAATTTAGCACATTTGGCCGGTTTTCGACTTAAAATTAGGACTTTGGCCGATTTTAAAGATTCCCTGTGGATGTTTTTGATACTGAATTTGGACATTTCAGTCATCGGTTATCCGGCAATATCGGTCTCATAACTTTGGCTCTTTCCGTCCTGCACGTATTAGAGGTATCTCTGATTAGCTGTCGACGTGACCCCAGTGAAACAGTTTATTTTACCAGAAAGTCACATGTTTCTCTACATACAACTTCAGCAGTTCTTGCAAAAAAAAAGATCATGGTCTAGATTCTGCTGTAAGATGTAATTCTGTCAAACGCTTCTGCTACTTACATTCAACGACATACAGAGTTTGCATACTTACATAATTATGTATTTCACACATACATACGTACGTACATGCTTCATTCGACGCCGTCAGGTCTGTTCTAATGTTCGCTGCTCTTTCAGTCTTGTCCTACAGTGTGTACATACAAGGAAGTTCATCCATTACCATGCTCAGCACCGTGGGCGAAGCAGACCCGGCTCATAAGGCATAAGAAAGCTGTAGACAAGTCTGTCTTATGGATACTGTAAATGCTTGTCAGTGGGTTTTAAGAATAAATGGAAGCTGTACCTAGAAGCGAGATAGCAACCTTGACTTACAGCTGCATTCATGCTTACGCAGAATAGCGAATACCAAAGAAGATAAAGGAAGAGAAGGTGAACGAGGCCGTCGAACTGCGGCACAAATGTCAGCTGTCGTGGTGGTCCCTCAGTACATAGAATGTGGAAATCCTTATTTTGATCTTGAACAGTGAGCAAGATGTCAGCAGTCGTGGTGGTCCCTCAGTACATGGAATGTTGTGGAACCCCTGTTTTGCTCATACCCAGTGAGCAAGATCCTTACTCTTAAGTTATCTTTGACAATGAAAAAAGGACCACCACGACAGCTGACTTTTCGCCTCAAAATCCTCGGAGCGAGCCTGGGCAACGTCTACCTTCTCCCTTCTTTATCTTCTTTGGAGAATACCCATGTCTCTGCGAAAACTTAGAACAGGCGAAGCAGTTGTAGTGTGGAGGAAGAACTGGCGCCACCTGGCGCGGTGAAGTCGATTGTGTCATGCAACACACAGTTCTGTGAGCTCGTGCCATCCTAATCCTAATGATAATTCACGGTTATCTGTCCGTTTACATTGGTTACCACGGCTCTACACAATTGATGCTGCGTTCTAAGGATATATTCAGGTGCGTGTAGTCCATATGTGGACGTGTGCCAAGTTTCAATGGGTTTCTGAGCATACTTTTGGGCAGCTCAACATATATTCCAATTTCCTGCCAACACATGACTCTCGATAATGGCTGAAAGAGATGTGACTCAAGTCAGACAAGCATCGAGATTAGTGAGCCATGAGTTGAGCTGGTGGCTGAGAGACCATCATGAACTGTACACGGAAAGACCAAAATTTCCTACTGAAACATGTAGCGATCCTGTCGAGAAGCAACTGGACCAGTGAGTTAAGCTGGTGGCTGAGAGGCCGCTTTTGTGCTTGCCGCTAACACGTAGACCGCCGAAGGCGGCCTTTAAGCGAGTAAACGAAACAGAACAAAAAAAGTGAGAGCTAGGGAGAAATTTCCTCAAATTAGACCATTTCGACATGGTTGACTATTTTACGCGACAAAGGAAAATAGCACAATTCTGTGATCAAAAGCCTTACGTATTTTTATATGCCAATAATAATTCAGGGTTTTATGTCCGTCAATACCAGTTCCCATGGATCTGCGCCATTGATGTTGTGTTCAAATGATATGTGCAATAAGTTCAATAGTTTTCCCAGTGCATTTTGGGGTGATGAAACATATATTCAAACATGTTCCGATCCTATAGAGCAGCAGCCAGACGAGTAAGTCGTGACTCGAGTCCACTTCCTGAAAGGCGCCGAAGACGGCCACTGAGTGAGTTCTTCCATAATACTATTAGTCAAATCTTGAAATAGCATTACTTCCATTGATATTATGTGTCGAGACGAGGCGCATCATATAGGGAATGAAAAATCAGTCTGTAGGGAAAACTATGCATTATATCAAGTTCATGGATCATACAAAAGTCTTTCGTATCAAGATCTGATTGTTGATCCTAGTTCAGGTGGCGCTAGTTCCGCCCATAGAGTAACTACTTACTCTATGTTCCTCCTGATATTGCAATGGGGTTGTTACAGACGGCGTACAGCTGTCGTGCCAAACGTCTAATGTCTTTCTCCCTGCTGCCTGTGCAGGTGAACCCAGGCCGGCCCATTCGGCCTGAAGGACAT
>JAAUXU010160568.1_pt1 | contig 23862 bp, 28 predicted proteins | sample 7278151 | NCBI WGS metagenome assembly JAAUXU01 (sample SAMN14350113, study PRJNA611818) | marine sediment metagenome | isolation source: surface marine sediment (1.8m) | place: French Polynesia: Moorea | collected 2018-08 | reverse complement strand
TGGTGCAATTCCTGTAGTCCCTTTGGAAAGGGCTACAAAGCTCCTCTCCAGCCGACCAATGAACCGCACTGGAGGCCATTTGTAAATGAGGCATTGGTGTACATTCAGGGACTGAAAAATCCTTGAGGAAGGCTGCTATACAAAACAAAAAAGAAGACTGCTTTTCTTGGATTCTGCATGGCGATCAAAGCTATTTCTGGGATCTTTGATGAATACGTTCAGAGTGGTCAGCTGAAGTACCTACTAACGTACAAGATGTCGCGAGACCACCTTGAGCTTTTCTTTTGCTCCATGAGATCTGGCTTGGGACAGAACAACAATCCAACATGCTGTGACATTCCTCCTCTCTCGCAACGATGTCTCTTTACAAAGAAGCAACCGTAGCTTCGTTAAGCCCTTAAAATATCCCATGGAAATAAATACCTTACATTCTTTAGCATGTCGTCATGGTACCATGATCCACGTTAGTGCTGTCATCCTTAGGACCAGCCAAAAGCACGGCATTGGTGAAACCATGAAGGTTTCTGCTTGGGTAGATATTTGGCTGCGCAGCCGAAGGGGATGTGCCATCGCGTCAGCTGTAGCATGAGCATTCTAGAGGTTATAAAATTTCTGTGCACAGAGCATGCGCGTAAGGCAGCTGTCGATGGAGTCGAGACAGGGAATTCTCATGCGATGCGTTTATATTGGCTTAAAAATAAGTTGGCATGTAGCTCCACTATTACCATACAAGATGAAATCGCACCGACAGAGCTCAAAGTTTGCTCTCCTCACGAATTGAAACCATTTTACTCTTAATCCTTTGTTTTGAGAGAATCTTAAGTGAGAAAGGTTGCTGCAACAATAAAGCCTTCAAACATGCAATGCATCCACTGACCTCTGAAATATTGTCGTCTTGTCGGGGTTGCTATCCTTCTCTTCGTTGATCTGCGCCATAAGCTGCCATAGGCCCTTCCCATGACTACAATTCCCACTGCAATAACATGTTCACTACTTATATTTGCACCTTAACTCTATCGACAGCTGACCTTGTCTTTCTGTTTTCTGCTGAAGGCGAATGAGAGGTTGCTTGAGCATGCGTCCTCTTCCTTTTCTCTGTATCAGACAGCTGAAAATTGTTTACATTTTGAAGGACAGATAAATGACAAGACTAGCCTTGGATAAATAACCATTGCTGAGATGACGATGAGGGGTAAAGAGACGACATCAGGATCTTCCCCAACGCCTCCGGTGTCTTCTCCTCTAGAGGTGACTGAGATTCAGCATGAGCTGGTAAAGCTCAATCTTCAGATCAAGCTGGTCGCAGAAGAATTCTCCGGCTGCGGCGACCAGTTCCAGATGGAGGCGGTTAACGGGCGGGCGCGTAACCTTCTAGACCTGTTCCGGAGGCGCCTGAAGAGGCTGGAGACGTTGGCCAGAGAGCAGGTCCGACCCGAGGATTGCCGCATGCTCCTCCGAGACGTCGAGAGCCATCGGACGCAGTTGACGGCATGCCAGGCCCAGTTTCGACAGGCAAACTTGCGCTGCATCGCCGACCTCCAGCGCGTGGACAAGGAAGAACTGTTGTCGTTGTCTTCGCAGGAAACCACCATCAGACAGAGAGGCGCGACCGGAGTAGTCAATGCTGACGCCAGCCAAATGATAAGAGACTCCGGCAAGCTGACGGACGACCTATCCGCAATCTCTCGCCAGCTGGCCGCCACCGTCCGCCGATCTGCGGCCACGGTGGACGAGCTGGTGGAATCCTCGCAGACCGTGTCCGACACGAGGGATGAGTTTCATTCCATGGGCGCCGTCATCGGACAGAGTAGAAAGCTAATCAACAAATATGGACGGCGAGAAACTACCGACAGGGTGCTAATCTTCTTCGCCTTCGCCTTCTTCTTCGCCTGTGTCTTCTACGTGCTGAGAAAACGGGTGCTGGGCCCGCTAGATCCTTTTTCTCTGGCCTGGCAAGCGGTCGTCACCCTCATCAATACTGTGATGGCTCTTCTGGGGCTATGATAGGCAAAATACAGTCGATGTTTGGGGCAAGATTGTTGGAAGTTTTCTCGCGAGACAACTTATTTTTACTTCATGTTTCAGATTCGCTATGCTCCTCAGGCTCACCGCTGCCAGGGTCTCGGTGTTGGGCACCAACACTCTGCCCTTCCGCGGAGAAGCGGCCGAAGGCAGATGCTGTATCTGTCGAAAGAGACTCCTCCATCGCCAACAGAGCCGTGCTTCTTCTACCACGATAGTCCGCAAGATGTCAGCTAAAATTCATTCTACGTCCGCCGCGTTCAAAGATGTTGCCATCTTTGATGCAGCTACCGGTGCACTACTAGAACCTCCCAAGGAGGATCCAAACTATTTTGAGCTATTCCAGCTGCAAGAATCCTTTGAAATCGACACACGTGACCTTCAGCAGAGATTCCGTAGTCTCCAAGCCCAACTTCATCCGGATCGATACGGCCAGCAGTCGGAAGATCAGCAAGAGCTTTCAGAGCGATGGTCCTCTATAACCAACAGGGCCTACAGCAAACTGGTCAAGCCTTTAGAACGAGCTCATTACATGCTGGAGCTGAAGAAGTGCCCTCTTGTTGATGGCGAGATGGCAAACAACCTAGCCTTTCTAGCAGATATCATGGAGACCAACGAAGAGGTGATGGAGGCGACTTCTCTCGAAGACTTGAGCGGCATCTCCAAGGCCAACTTGATAGTGCTAGCGAGTTACACGCAGCAAGTATCGAGTGCCTTTGACAACAATGACTTGCAGAGAGCACGGCAGCTGGTGTCGGAGATGATGTACTACTCCAGCATTCAGGACAAGATCAAAGACAGAGAGGACAAAATGATGAGCACTGTGATCTAGTGATTGGAATGAGGCACACGGCTATGCAGTGACGGATGGACGAAAAGTGATGTTTCATTTGGTTAGTTCAGACTTTATGTTACAGGTTCCGGGAACATGAGCTACGCCGTCGTTGGCGGAGGAATTAGCGGCCTGTCCGCGGCCTACTACCTACTCCGTTATCCGTCCGTGAAGAGGGTGATCCTGCTGGAGGCGAGTGAGAGGTTGGGCGGATGGATACAAACCACATCTTTTCCGGATGGCGGTCGCCATGAGCACGGACCCCGCACGATACGACCGGCTGGTCCAAAGGGTGCCAACACACTCGCCTTGGCCGAGTCACTCGGGCTATCGGATGAAGTGGTGTGTGTGCCCACGACGCATCCAGCGGCGCTGAACCGGATGCTACTTGTAAATGGCCAACTGCACACTCTGCCCAACAGCTTGGCGAGTCTGTTCAAGACAACGGCACCGTTCAGCAGGCCGTTGGCAATGTGTGCACTGACAGACTTGACGGCGGCGGCCAAGAAGTGCGAGGATGATTCCCTCCATGCCTTTGTCACTCGGAGATTTGGACAAGAGGTGGCGGACTTCGCCGTCGATCCCATGGTCAGAGGCATCTGCGCAGGAGACTCCAGAGAGATCAGTGCAGCGGCATTCGTCGCAGGAAATCTTTTCGATATGGAGCAGAGATATGGAGGGGTGATTAAAGGTGCTACGAGAAGAATCTTTTCTTCACAAAAGAATGACATCCAATCTGACCAAGAAGACAGCAATTTGGTCAAGAAGGCCAGAAGCGAGAACTGGAGTGTGTGGAGCCTCAGAGACGGTCTGGAGAGGTTTGTGCACGCGCTGACAGCTAACTTAAGGTCGAACGGTGTTGACATAGTCACCTGTGCCGAAGTCAACGCTCTTTCTCGTGAACCTAACGGCAAGATGATGTTAAGCGGATGTGGGTTCAATGACGTTGCTGTCGACGGCGTCATTTTGGCTGGCCCTGCATTTTCAACCGCGAAGCTGGTCAAGTCCTGCGCGCCAGAAAGTGACTTCCAGCTTTCACAAGTACCTTACGTGACTGTTGCAGTCGTCAGCGCAGAATATCCCTTTGGCAGTTTGCAACACCAAGCATTTGGCTTCTTGGTTCCTTCTTCTCAACCCGAGCCAATCTTGGGAGTGATTTTTGACACTTGCTCTTTTCCCCAGAGTGATAGAGATGTATTTACCGTCATGATGGGTGGCCGCTGGTTCAAAGATATCTTTGGTAGCGATCCCAATCCACAGACGATTCGTGATATTGCCGTGGACAATCTCCAAAAGATTCTAAATTTGCGAACCAAGCCCACCAGGGTGGAAGTGAAGATTCAGAGAGACTGCATAGCTCAATACACTGTTGGACACGTTAGAAAAGTTACAGCTGCCAGGGAAGGGTTGGGCGGGTTGCCAGTCGTCCTTGCTGGAAGTGCTTATGATGGAGTTGGAATCAACGATGCAATAATGTCTGCCAAGAAGCAAGTGGAGAACCTTGTGATGAAGTGATGCAATGATCGGTGCATTTGATTACTGTCGTGAAGTCTTTGATACGCATTTTACCTGAATATATATACATGCCTATCACTGTGCCTGATGATCTATTCATGGTGCTCGCACACCTTGCATGCTTAGTACTTTCATTGCTACACGTTCGGTTGACTGTCACCGGTTGTAGACTGAGACTTGGCATGATTCTTGTCCACCGTAAGCTGCTTGAAACCATTTTGTGGCCTAGGAGGAGACGGAGAAGCGGAACTGCGCGCCTTCCTCTCCTTGGGCTTTTTCTGCCTGGACTTATTGTGCACAGACGCTTCCAATATAGTAATAATTTTGTTACGACTGTGGTACTATCAGCATTCAAGGCTATTTTTGGACAACTCTACTTCTCAGTAGTTTTCTAATCTGCTCTACATGTACGATCTCCTTGAGGTGACCTCCATGGTCAGCGTCTCCAGCGTCTTTGGGACTAATGCAGTGTTTGATGCCATCAGCGGCAAAGCCTCTGCTGATTTAAAAAAATGAAAAACACGAAATGGTAAAAAAGGGGAAAGGCTCGACGTCAACTAGGGGAAGCAAAAGAACATGGCTAGAAAGACGTTCTCGTTCTTCTTCTTCCTGGGGTACATCGACAACCGCTACGGATGTTTGATCATCGCCCTCATAGAATCCTGCTGGTTATTATCGTCACTCGTCTTGTCCTTCCGTGCTCTGTACAAGTCGCAAGGGGACTGGATGCTGCGGACCGACTACTACCTTGGACTGTCATCGGACACAGGTAAGAACATAACGTGTAACACACATAAAGTGAGATTTCTGCTTTAAATACAAAAAGCATGTCTTTTTCAGAATCCATAGTGTATGGGGCCGTTGGGATCGTGTCCCCACCACTTCAGTTGTCTTTCACGGCGATGCTGGTCTATGTTGCAGCTACCGATGGGAGGAGAAATTCCTTATTGGTCGTGTACATGCTCAAGAACCTGGTCGTGATACCTTTGGACGTGATGATACTTTCTATCAGGTGGATAGTTCCCTACAAGCGAGGACTAATTCAAGAAAGCCGGTTCGACGTAGCGGTGATCGTCACAGTCTTCATGGGGGTTGTAGTTCCTGTCTACGCATCGTTCATCGCATTCGTGCACAACAGACAACTCAACAAGAGAATCAACCTCGGTAAAAGGCTGCACGCCGCTCAGGATGCCTACGAGGAGGCCCAGAAAGCTCAAGCAGACAAAGGTAGAACCAGGAAGAACCAAAATCGCCATAGGAGATGACTCGCCCGTTTTGTGGCGAACTGTACAACAGCTGTGCAAAAATCACTACATTAGCAGCCATGTTGGAACTTACTCAATTGTCTTGAAGCAGCCTCTTGGAGAGGACTCTAAGGACGGGCTTGGCCTTCCTTATGGGTCATAAGCTGAACTTGCAGCGCGAGCAGATGGCAGAGTGGCCGAGCAAATATGCGGTCACGATCGGTTTGCGATGACAAGTACTCTTAACTGTTGTCTGGTACATACATAGTATGGTAGCCGATGCATGCGGCATGGACCAAGTTAAAGACAAAACTGAAGTATAAAATGCCCATCCACGTAGTCCACGCACTCCGCATTGTCCAACGCACGGTTGGCGGTATCCCCAAGTGGTTGTAGAAAGATTCTGTTCTGATGTCCTGAGGTGGCGGTCTAAGCACGACATGCTAATATCCTCCTGGTGTCAGTCCACGTGCACTGCACCACAATCTCCAAGATAGCTTTCCATCCCAATATCCCCCAGGTGGCCATCCGAGTGCTCTCCACTAAGATCCCCATGTGGGCACCTAAGTGCTCCACACTGCGGTACTTCCTGGGTGTATATCAATTGGACATTGTCCAACAACTCCATGCTAATCCCAAGGTGGCTAATTTGCACAGTACGCTAATATCCGTCAGAGCAAGCAACTCATAACTGACGTAGTTTCACATTACAGCTATACTTTGAGATTGCAGGTGATACCTTCAATCAAATATTGTTTATATACTTCTGGTAAAAATGGAGATGAAGTCGAATCTGACTTCATCTATTTCCAGGGCTCCAGATCACTTTATTTTATAAACTTCGGTTCTTTTACGGGAGGCTTCTTTCTGGAGGATTTAGGTTTCGGGTACCACAGGGAAACCCTTTTGGACTTCCCAAAGTACGACTTGTCCAAGAAGGTGAAGCGCTACGGAATGACCATATCAAGTTTGACGTTGATGGGTCAAGAGGTTTTCCGGGAAGCGTCACAAACAAACAAATGCGTTGATACATGGATTTGATATATTAGTACTGTACTGACGACTCGAAGGTTTCGTAATTGTCCTAGGTCTCAAGCATGACTAGCGACTGGCGCGTCTCTAGCATCTTCGATGGATAACCTTAGTCTTGATGCTCGTGCTGTATCTGCGCTTCCCGCCACGTGTTTCTTGCCGACTCCACGATGAAGTTGCAGAAGGAAGATTGAGCAAAGTAGCGGGCGGCGCACACTGCAATGAAGGCCCACGCCAGCCACAAGTAATAGTCAGTTTCTGGCACCTCCTTGGAGGGCAATGGTCCCATCCAGTCCTTCTCGAGCACCTCCGGCTCCTTTTCCGGTGGCAACCCTGTCAAGGTCGTCACATATTGCGCAAACTTGGCCACTTCAAACTCACTGAAGTTGTATTTCCCGGCCGTCCTTCCGTTGTGGAAGAACACGATAGAGGGCAACGCCAGGACACCCAATTGTGCTCCCACGCTCTGGTGACTCCCGCCGACGTCCACGCCGTAGAGATGAATGCTGGAGGGAAAGACCCTGGCAAGGAAGCAGTTCTAGAACAGTTCCTCCAAACCAAACCTTTGTGGTACTTTTAACAGATCCGCCAAACATCACCTGACAGAGTTATGTTTGAGGTTTGCTGTAGCCTAGGACTCGTCACATTGTTCAAATACGACTAGTCCTAGACTAGGGTAAAGACTTCAGTGTCCATTCATGAACAATTTTGCCCTGAAACTACGGTGAAGTCGCACTGAAGATGCGCTGGAGGATGTGCAGGGGCACTTTTCTCACCCAGCGAAGCGAGTGCCATGTGCTAGTACTTAATATCCTATTGGTCAAGGTGTCACCAATTGTTGGCAAGAAGAATGCTTGAGCACAAACATTGGTTCCATGAAGCTTTGTCGGTTTCAAATAATTCACTTTTGAAAGCCAGAAAGTTGAAGGAAAGGTCTCTTTTTTTTTTTAAAAAAAAGGGTCTTTCAACGAGAGTGTGATGAGCTTTTTAAGTAGCAGATTCTGCATTTTTGCAGGCAAGTGACTGTGCAATGGCTCAGACTAAAGCTGAATATCGGATCAATTTGTCCTCCACTCACAGATTCATGATCACTACGCCACAACTCTCACAATTCCACCTTGAAAAAAGGTAAAAATCACTACATAAACATGCTCTTGTGACGAAGCTTCTCTAATGCAAGGGCCAAGTGAGTGCAGCAGCAACTGTGCGAGAGCCCTTACCACAGTCATGATTCTTGACTCAGGAGCATGCCAATGGTGAGCATGAATGTCATGGGTCTCTCTTTGATCACATTGCTCAAGTCCTTGAGGTTGCAGGGCACATCCAGGTGGCATGATGGGTTTCTGTTTATGCAGGGATTCTTACTTTTTTTTTCAAGATGGAACTGTGAGAGTCGTGGCATAGTGATCATGAGTTTGTGAGTGGGGAACAATTTATCCAATATCCAGCTTTCACTTGAGTCATTGCACAGTCATCCGCCTGCAAAAAAGCAGAATCGTCTAGCAAAAAACTTATCACACCATTTTTAAACGCCCTGTTGCTTTTAACCTTGCTCAATACTTCTCCCTCATTTGTTGTTGACACGTTCTTTGGCCAGGTTCTTGGATTCTTTTTCTGTCTGCTCCCGTTGCTGAGAGATTTCCGATGTAGCCTCACTTTAGACAGTGTCATTACCCAAAGCTGGATTTGAGTCAAATCATTTGACTGGGCTTTTAAATGGCTCATTACGTACTTAATATGCGCCATTCGTCAAGAGTGGCTTTGAGCATTTGTTCTAGAACTGCTGCCTGGCGAGAGCGTTGAAATGTGGGGCTGCTCGAGCGGAGAAGGGACACCAGGTAGCGAAGAAGAAGGCGAGGGAGCAGATGGCCGGCGTCGTCCGATTGGTCACGTTGGAGTCGGTCTGTTCCGACAAGACTGACTGCATAAAGTGACTACCGTTCATCAGCTTCACCGTGTTGTCTGCTTCTGTGAGATCTTCCTGGGTCACGTTGATGAGCAGACACTGCGTTAGAGGCCGTGAAGACCTGTTGTCAGCCTTGGCGGTTTCGTTACTAGCGACCGCAAGGAGACTGTTGGTGCTGTTGTCTTGATCCAGTGGTACAGGCGGATCAAACGTGTATTCAGTGTCTTGAGACAAGGAGAACTCGCTTCCCTCGACGTCCTCTCCTTCTGCCGCAGCCACGGACTCTTCCTCTTCTTCCTCGGTTCCTTCAGGGCCCGAACCAAGATCCAAGTGATCGGGACAGTCGTCCGACGTCTCTTCGGTGGCAGCGTAGTAATCTTCGTTCGAGGTCTCCTCTGTGACTATGTAGTCGTCGTCCGAGGCTTGGAGGTCGGAGAAGGAGGAGGAAACTGAGAGCAAGAACACGACGATCGCCAGCAGGGCCGACCTTGCCATCTTGGGACGCCGGGGTCTTGGATCGCCGGCTTCAGCGCTGACAAATCCACGTGCCCTTGGATCTCATGCCGGACGCCTTTGCCCTGCCCAAAGTCCTGATTCCGGTCGGCCAACCGGAGTAAGGACCAAGTCAGAACACAGAGAACAGAGAAAGTAGTGCTTTATGATCCGACTCGAGACAGCTTGAAACAGTCCTAATCAGAATGAAATTATGCTTGTTTTGTTTGCCGCTGTTGCCTATGTTGATCTCACTGATCATCTCCTTCTCCAGCTTACGCTTGTCACCGATAGCGTTGAGGGTCAGAGCGCCGAGAGAGAGACGAGGAAATCAGCTGACGCCTTCGATCGAAACAACGAAACAGGTTCTTACTTCGTTCTTCTTGAAGGAAGCCTCGGCGGTTACCATCCATGTCGTGGGCACTGTCGGCTCAACTCGTGGCCACGTCTCCCTCGGCTTTGTTGCTGTCTCAAGTCTGGCGCAGGCTGTCGTCGACCTTGTCCAACAAAGAGCTGAATTTGCAAGCCCAAGATGAAACTAAGAGTCTCCTCAGAGGTCTCAATGTCGGACGAAGAGACTGTCTGGCGAGAGCGATCACTCTGGTTGAGTCCACGAAGTAAGCAGAGAAAGTAGGCTGATCTCTTCAAAGGCACCGGTTCTTGACCTCCACAGTCGCGCGAAGTCCCATCAGGCCAAATGGCTCCTAGCGGAGGTGGAAGCGGATCTTCGGCGCAGTAAAACCAAGTCATTCAGACTGGGTTTGTCCGGACCACCGGGGGCAGGAAAATCAACTTTTATCGAGACGTTGGGAGGATCCCTCACTGCCAATGGTCACAAGGTCCGTGAAGACATGTGGACCCCCCTCAACGTAATGCGATGCACATGACGTATTGATAGGTAGCAGTCTTGGCCGTCGATCCTTCATCTGGTACTACTGGCGGATCTCTCCTGGCAGACAAAACCAGGATGCCCGCACTGTCCAGGGACAAGAATGCGTACATCCGACCGTCGCCGAATAGAGGACACTTGGGTGGAGTGACGAGGTGAAGCAGAAGATCATACGTAAAACAGAAGTATCTCTTCTCCAAAGCATGGTTGGAGTTTCTGCTGTTCTTCCCAGGACAACCAATGAGGCTATTCTTCTGTGCGAGGCCGCCGGCTTCGACATTGTGCTGGTCGAGACTGTGGGAGTGGGACAGTCGGAGTATCTTGTGGCAGACATGGTAGACATGTTTTGCCTCTTGATTCCTCCAGCAGGTGTGTAAGGAGTTCCTGACTCATGCGTCTAGAACGTCTACCAGCAGTCTTATACTCAGGTGGAGACGAAATGCAAGGGCTCAAGAGAGGCATAGTTGAACAAAGCGATCTCATAATAGTTAACAAATGTGATGGCGACCTGGTTCCAGCTGCTCGACGCATCAAGTCGGAATATACCTCGGCACTCAAGTACATGAGAAGGCGAACTAGCGACTGGAGACCTAAAGTAAAAGTCTAATTCCACTTCTGTAAGTTGCTGCTGGATTCACCGTTCGTTAAAATACCTTAGGTTAAGATGATGTCATGCTTGACTCAAGAAGGATTGGGAGAAGTGTGGAAGACCATGGAGGACTTCAGGGAGGTCGTGGTCGAGAATGGGGTGTTAGAACAGAGAAGAGCTGAGCAACGGAAACAGTGGATGTGGAGTTACGTTAACCATAGACTTCTAGACGTGAGTATCTTCATACTGAACTCAGCCTGGTCATTCGTGCTTGACAAAAAAAAACCTCCATTCCCAGATATTCACGAATCACCCCACAGTCAAAGGGATACAGAACCGACTTGAAAGAGACGTCATGAATTACCAACAGAGTCCGGGTGCAGGGGCCGACAGACTCATAGAAGAATTTCTTAAGCGGTGACCATTGAACACTCACGATTGTGGTGCTTGTACGGCTTAGCTTGACACCTGAACTTTTCTGCTGCTACATGAGCTATCGTTGCTCGTTCATAGTCATGATACCACACATCATGTCCGTAATCAGCTAGATCTGCTTTGAGGTTGAGAGGCAATATAACTTGTTTGACCATCCATCACTTTATCAATCTGCTGAATTTCTTAATGTCTTCGTTAAACCTTATCTTGGATGTTTGATCATAGACGGTGTCGCCCAACTCGCGGTTCACAAGTGTGGTGTTGCGATGGTAATTTGAATTTCCCAGTGGACTATTCGTGGGAGTGTAAAACTCTTTTCGACAATCACTCAGTATCGTGTCCTCCTGCAAAATGATTTGTACACGTAAAAGGGATTGCAGAATGACACTCGATAAAGAAAACTTACGTGTAGCACCATTGGCGTTCTCGGAGTCGCATTCTTTGTGTCTACTTTCAGCTTCGGATGGTAGTAGAACTCCCCCTTGTGATTGATCTTGCAGGCCGCGGGGTCGAACTCCTCTTTTGAAGGAAAACCCATGGGGAATTTCAGCGGGATGATTTCTATGAGATGCTTCACGGAGAACAGTCTATACACCATAGTGGGCATATTTGGTACCACCGTTATCTTTTCTTGCACCTCGTGCTCGCCAATGCCTACAGGAACCGTTAGTTAGAACAGAATCGAATCCTTCACTAATTTTTCTTACCCAGCCTTTCGCAAGTCTCCTTATGCCAATAGGGCTGGCCTTTCAAGCTTTTTACCCTCTTGACCAAAAGGACAGGCGACGCCTCAAATTTCTCGGGCAGCACTTCACCCTTATAGGGGTAGTACATCATGTCCGGCGTCTGATCGTCGTCAATATCCTCGGGGTCTTTCATGGAAAACGTGATTGGTGGTTGGATGCCGTGGCCTCTTTTCCACTCGTCCACGTTGTCCGCCGTGCGCATGTTCCGAATGAGGTCGCGGACCTAAAGCAGACAAAATTTGTCACACTGACACAACGAGCAGTTTGTCTACTTTACCTCTTCCGTGATGTTGGTTTCATTGCTGGCTCCCTCGATGTAGTAGTTTCTTCGCCTGTTATAGGTTCTGGACTGCATCAGCAACCATGTTTTTGGAAGGGGCAGGCGCCGAGGAGAAATTTCGAGTGCTCTGGAGGTCGCCCACCATAGTCGCAAAGTCATGCTTTTTTCAGCCCCTCTCTACAGGTCTGGAGGAATCCGGAACGCGCACCCGGACAAATCTTTTGATCGTTTCACTCGTCTACTTGTGCAGCACTTTGTTTATGTTCGTTCAGAGTTGCCACAGGACTTGTATGTTTGTCGAGGTCGAGGATGAATGCATTGGCATTCAAGGATTCGCGGACCCTTTGCTCAGTACCAGAGAGGATTTTTCCCACTTGTCATGTGTAGAGGCCGCGAAAAAGGTCCTTTTGAGAAAATCGGAAAGCTTCCTCTGTGAATCACAGACTGTGATTCTCGAGTGGGGTGCATCACGTTTGATATCAGCGTGTAATCCGGGCGCATGCGTATCACACAGTGGATGGGTCTCACAGGACACCTCTCTTCAAGCGCTTGTGAAGGTGGCGTACCCTCCCGCTCGGCCCTCCTGCAACTTCGGCAAGATCTGTTCCTGCAGCAACGTGGGTGTCGCAATTACAGGTTCATGCGAAATGCGGCAGGTGGCGGTAAGCTACGTCACATATAAGAGCGATCGAGCGCCCGATCCAAGATTACCTGACTTGACAATGTGGCAACTCTGCTATCGTGAAAACATTGAGGTCCGATTCGTTTCTTCTTTGAAATGTGACATCGTCGTCGACGAAATTCTTTCCTCCAACAACGCCATGTTCGGATCCCTGGACTCCAACGAGGTTCCCGACCTCTCCGCCCTGGGTGATGAGATGTACCGGTCCGGAGAAGGTCTTCGAAAGCTGAGCTTGGCCCCTCGGGCAGTTCAGTGGACCGATCGGACTCGACTGCGGCAAGTCCGCTTCCATCTCTCGGTACCGGGGACGGACTGCGTCGCCGTCAAGCGATCCAGGGACCTACACTTCGTGTCTGTCAAAGTATGAAAGAAAAGCTTTCTAATTTGCTGATCCTGTCTCCGTGTATCCTCCTCTCTTCAGGATTACGCCGACTTGGCCTCCAGCGAGGAATACACTCCGCCCTGCAGCGCCTCTCAGCAGAAGCCGTTGTGGACTACGACTTTCCTTCGCCGGGCGGAGCGCCCCGAGGCTACAGAGTCTTTTAGGCGATCACCTGAACAAGACCTGTTTTCTGGAAGACCGGAGGTAAGCACTGCTTGGCTAAACTAGGTATATCAAGGCTTTCTTCAAGAGAGAGGCAATGAAGCAACAATTCTAATCAGGTGCAACTCTATGTTTCAGGCATCTCCCACGTCACATCTACGACTCTCAATGTGGCTTTCAATCTCCTGCTGGCGGTTGCAGCCCGCCAACGCCTACGCGATTGACTTCCTACTAGAGGGTGCCCCTAAGACCTGGTATTATGTGCTTCCTCAGGACCGCCAGACTTTTGAAGCCTTGGCAAAGCGCCTCTTCTCGAAGGAGGTATCGCTGTGCTCAGACTTTGTCAAGCAGCACGCAAGCTGCATGATATCACCAGAAGTGCTGGAAGAGAACGGCGTGAGCTTTGAGACAGTCGTGCAGAATCCTGGCGAATGCCTTGTCATTGGGCCATCTACGTATCACTTCTCCTTTAGCCATGGCTTCAACGTCTCCGAACTCCGATACTTTGTCACTGCGACCTGGGCTGCCTCCGATGCGCCAGAATCGCTAACCTGTAGCTGTGGGCTCACCGACCGAGAGACATACAGATTCGACGTCGAAGAGGTCCTTGGTCGGATATCTTCTTCGGCGCTTTTAGCGTGGCGAGCTCAACGAGACAAAAGTACCCCATCCAATGATCACATTCAGGGAAATAACCCGGAAATACCCCTGTTGGACTTCATGACTCTAGATGGTAGGAGCCTCAAATTTAGTGTTCAAGGAAGGAGACTTCTTCAAGAACACGGCCAGACTATCGAAGAGGCAGAGAAAAATCATTTGCAAGCTTGGTCAGAGCAACAGCGTTACGTCATCAACCATTTCAAACATTTCTCCATGAGCGATCTACGCACCAAAGTCAATCCTATTACTGGTGAATGCATTGAGGGACGCGGGGAGTTGGATCGACTGTCCAAAGCTCTGAATTTCTGTAATCCTGTCTGCAGCTTTCACGACTTGGTCAACAGTGGAGAGATGTTTCTGTTTGATAGGGAGCTGAACTTGCCCCAGGAAAGTCCTAAAAAGAACAACGAAGGCATTGTCACCAAAGGCGAGAAGAAGATGGCGATGATGGATGTTAATGCTTTCCTCTTCAAGCATGTCGTGATGGACGACATAGAGGCTTGCCTTCACCCTAAGACAGGAGAGCTACTCCAAGAACATGGAGCCTCCGACATGTTTGACTTACTCTCGATGCAAGAACTCATCAATGCTGGAATCATGTACAGGGCAGGCAGAAAAAAAGTGAGTGCCATGCTACCACTTCCTCCGAGGCGAACCCTCCACCTGGTCCTCTTGCGCAGTACCAAGTTGCCTATGGTCAAGGTGTTGGTGACGGCGACAAGTCAGCGAACTGTCGGTAAAGTGCCATCACTTGTACAGGCTCTCCTGGACCGAGGAGCAAAACCAAGTGAACTCGTTCGCTCCGGAGAACTGGAAGTGGTGTCCAGGGTTCGCAAACGGCGGAAGAATTTTAGTAATGCGCGTGACGATTTCGAAACAAGAGTTGTTCAAGGCAAAGCTGCAGAACTAGGACAAGAAATCTCGCAGACGTGGACAATTGAGTCTGATGCCGGAAACCGTGTAGCCTTGGCCGCGTTGTTCACTCCTGGAAAAACTGTATTTTCTTATCCTTCTGGCCCACATGGAAGTGAGTTGTCCAAGGGACTAATCGAACTCACATTTGATGAATGTGTGTCTCTTTTTAGCCTTACCAAGTGCGACAAGAGGGCCAACGACCCCTCCATGATTACAGCCTGGAAAATGGTGCGAGCCTTGGGCGAGTATCACTTGCGCTTCGACTTCTGGGAAGAGTTGGATTTTTGTGATGGGTCTGGGATAGTGAGAACCAACTTGAGAAGCAAGAAGCTGCAAGCCCAGTACCTAAAGCAGTTTGGTCATATCCTTGGCGACATGAGCCTGGAGAAGCTGGTGAAGAAAGGAATACTTCACAACTCGCGTAAAGTCAAAGCACAGTTGCATAAGGAATGCCAACGTCAAATAGCTGCCATGCTGGGCTGCAGCGACACAGACCTGTGTGTCGACATTGTGGAGAATGCCTCCGAAACCAGTGTGACCATTAAAGACATAGACTCGCGCTGTTACATTGTCAGAGAGAAGAATGACAGGCCAAAGAAGAGCTTCCCTCCTTCCAAAGTTACAGCTGAGCATGAAGCTGAAAACGAGATTAAAATTAGTAACGAAGAATTTGTTGCCGCCCTGGAGACTGAGAACTCATTTAATGGTGAGAGGGAAAAGGATATGTTCGTAGAATTTCCTCCAAGCAATGGTCCCAATGGACTTCCTCAACCCGTGTCCGATGAAGAGACAACCAGCGACGATTCAGATCCGGAAATGGATTGGTGGCCGAGTGAAGAGGAAGAGCACGAAGATGTCGCATCTACTAATGGTGTGAATAATGCTAAAGGATAAGAAAAGAGGTGTGTCGAAGAGTCAGTGTGATCCAATGTGGGACGTGCAAGAAAGGAGCCAGCCGAGATGGCACAGAAGACTTTACAACTGACTCCGTTTCAACGTCATATGATTCTGCCACGGTAAAATTTTGAAGAAAGAAACAAAGCGAAAAGGAGTATGCATGCTGACTTGCTCCGAGAAGAGGGTGGATAATTGCGACGTATCAAGATTGCGACAATGTACAGCAAAAACAACGAAACACGTACATACTGTCAGTTTTTAAGTAGTCGTATGTTGATTGAGAACGTGCTATACTATTTCAGCCTTCCTATGCTTGCCCTCCACGAGTTCGTGACTGTGCCTTGGGCCGCGGACATGGTGATCCCCTTCGAGCTGCGCTGCCTCAAATCTTCAGATTCTGTAACAGATCAGTGGATGACTACTGCTCTGTGGAAGGAGATGTTGAAACTCGTGGAACCGGCCCTTGAAAAAAGATTCGCTGCAGAAGGTGCCACGAACACCGTTCCAAGGCCTACGGTCTTGGACAGTGAGAACATGAAGATCTTAATGACTTTTGCCAGGAACAATTTTTTAAGCTTGAAGGTGGTGACGCCAGGAAAAACGCCTGCTCCCAAGATGTGGACAGAAAAGGTCTTAGTTGCTGTTGCTCTCAAGGCCACCTGCAATGTACCAACAGGCCAGTCTTCCGACCTCGTAGCTCGCCTGCATCGGACCTTGGGTCTGGAGTACAATCACGAGGCTATCAGCCACTATTTCAGCAAGTGACGCTATGTACAGTCAGTTTATCTCTTTGAACACGAAAAGCAGCACTTCATTTGTCATGGAGACACAGAAATAAGTGTTATACATATATAAAGGCACTGATACAGGTTACCTAGCAAAAATGCATGGTGAAGGCACAGTTAATTTCGGCTCTCTTCTTGGTTCCTTTCTTCTGTGAGGAAGCGTAAGATATAAAGTAAGTACATTGGCACCAAAGAACGCGACCTGGAGCGGCGTTATCAGTTGGGGATGCTTTGTAGACTCGTCTGTGACTGTTGCTTGATCTGTTGCTGCATTGACGCCAGCATCTCTTGCATGCGCTTCAACTCTGCCTCCTTCTCTTGGAGCTGCTTGTCCTTGTCATCTAGAGTGACCAGCTTCTTACCACTACCGTTGGCGCTCGGGGTACACACGGGCTGCTTGGCGAGTCTTTGTGATCTGTAGTTCTCGTAGTGGACGTCATGAGTCACTTCCTACGCGAGAGTGACAGAAAGCCCACTGTGAAATCTTTGAGCATGACCTATGTACATGAAACGTACCTGCAAGTCCTGCATGTGTGTGATCAGCATAGTCCTCAGTTTTATGAAGTCGCAGTGCTTGGCGTTTTCCACCTCCACGACGCCCCAAGGATACTGGCGACCTCGGATCTTTTTCCCGTTCACCTCCACCATGGTGTTGGCCCCAACCACAGCAAAAGGAATTGAGTCACGCAGATCCTGCACCTGCTGCTTGAACTCCTCGTCCTCGTCACTGACAAAATGTGACGGACTTTTAAAAACATTGAATGAAGGATTCGCGTAAATTCAGTTCAGCAAGTCAGCTCAGATGGCAACTTCCACAACTTAAAAAAAGGTCAAAAGGTAAGGCAAAGTCTGAATTTAATAGAACTTTCCGTCATTCTTAGATGAAGAGTTATCGTTAAATAGAGACCTACTCTGAATGCTCTCACCTGTCACACTCTGGCAGAGAATAGATCTTAATTCCGCTCTCTCTTATTTCTTCCAGGATTTGCTTCTTCAGTAAGGCTACCTCCTTCTGGCAGAGGCAGTCAGCCTTGGCGATCACGGGCACAATGCTCACTTTGTCGGACAGCTGCTTCATGACTTCCACGTCGAGCGGCTTCAATCCATGACCGTACGGGTTGATGAAGTAGAAGCAGCAGTGCACGCGGTTGTCTACGATGTTCTTACGGTTAAGGCCGCTCTCGTCCCGTAGGTACCTGCGAAATGAAAGCGAGGTCACGGAAGGCTGATCTTAGAATTCGTAGATCTCTCAAAATTTGTCAGTGCGAGGCAGTGGAGGACATGTGCAGTTACCTCTCAAATTGCTCGTCGATGTATCGGATGATCTCTTGAAAGCTCCCGCTATTGTCGATGGCGTCACCGAAGCCCGGAGTGTCGACAACAGTGAGTCTTAGTTTGACGCCCCTTTCCTCAATCTCGACGGTGCTGGCATCGAGGCGCATGGTCTTCTTGGCAATTTTCTCGGCAGCCCCTGGCACCACCCGGTCCGGGTAGAGATCCGTCAGGAAGAGGCTGTTGATGAGAGTGGACTTGCCCAGCCCGGACTCTCCCACCACCATTAACGTGAACTCGAAGCCCTTCTTGACGGACTTCCGGTGCACCTGGTTCGGCAGGTTGGCGAATCCCACATAGCCCGGGGTCTCGTGCGCCGAGAAGCCCTTCGCGGAAGACGAGGAGGAGTGGTCGGACATGGCGTTCGAGGTCGAGAGAGAGAAAGAGAGAGGGGTGCCTGACGAGGGGGCTGGGCTCTGTTTATTTCAGGCGGCGCCCGGGCGCCGCAACGGTAGAGGTGGACATTGGGCCGGCCCGAGGCCCGACAGCTCGACGGTACGTACTGTAGTTCTCCGTTAGTAGAGCTTTTTGGGACAGCTCGAGGCCCGACCCGGCTCGAGAATGAAAACCCTGATCCACTCCTACACAATTTATATATCCATACGACTTTTTTCCTTCTTTCGGCGCTCCGCTGACGCCCTGAATCGAACCGCTGCTACGACCCCAACTTGCACCAGCGCCGCCAAAGCCGGTCTTGCCAGATGTCATCACCGGAGCCGTCAAGGCCTCCTCGCGGATCTAATTTCAAGCTCTGGACAGAATCTTGCTTCTAAAGCACGCATAAGTTCCGGATGTACTTTTCTGGCGAGAAGGATTCTGCGCGATGACGCAGTCCCTGAACACCACTCAGTACGTATCAGGGGTACAATGTGCGTTTCAGGTGACTCGCCAGCCACACTTATCTTCGTCCCTACTGTCACTCATCGGCTTGAGTTAATTAGGCGTCTAACAACTGCAGACGAATATTACTCCCTCCTGCCACCCCCGACTCGGGCACATCTGAATCCGGTCACCTTAGACAGATCCCAGGTTTCTCCAGCTTCGATCGAGGTCCCTCAGGAGACCTCGAGCGCCACTGCAACATACACAACACAAAGAAAAGGAATTCAACACGAGTGATCGCAGGAGCACGATTGTGGCTTTTTTTCATTTTTGAAGGCTTCCCAAATCTAAAGTGGCAACGCCTTTGAACAGAGGTGAAAATGTCAACAATCTCAAACGTTCTCTTAGCGGTCCCCAAAGTAGGGATGAATCAAACAAAGCTCGAATAGGGATTCGCTGCAGGAACGAATCTGGGTGGTGTTGAACAAACGGGGGCTCTCAAATTAGGCCTCAAAACAGACCATGAATAAGATTGATGAGGCCTAGCGAGGCGAATCAGGAACAGTTCCTTGTTGTCCTATATGGAAGGATCATTGGGATTCGGATTCGATTCATAAACTTTCGTTGCTCATTCCTATTTCGAAGTAGTCTGCGATTTGGTTATCCGGCATCATGGGGTCGGTCGATCGGGACAGGGACGCCTCCAAGGAGGTCAAGGAGCGCGACAAGCGGAAGAGGTCGCGCAGCCGGAGCCCAAACAGAGACAGGAAAGATCGCCGTAGGAGAAGCAAGGATAGGGATGATCGGGATGGACGGACTTCTAAGACGCACAAGTCCGAGAGAAAGAAGGACCGCGACAAGGAAAAGGGCAAGGACAAAGAGAAGGAAAAGGAGAAGATCGTGGTCAAATCCATAAAGGAAGAGGAGGAAGAAGAGAAGCCGGCTGTCGTCAAGGTCGAGAAGGTCGAACCGCTCTCTCTGGAAGAATTGCTGGAGAAGAAGAAGGCCGAGGAGGCGGCCAGGTCCAAGCCCAAATTTCTGACTCGCGAAGAGAGGGTCGCCGAGGCGCTGAGGAAGCGCCAGGCACAAGTTGAAGCCCTACGGAAGGCCCAAGATGAGGAAAGGAAAAAGCGCGAGGACTTCGACCGTGAGGGCAGGCACCAGCTGAGAGAGATCGAGCGAGAAGTCCGCGACCGCGAGCGCGACCCTCGCGATAGGGCTCGGGAGCGAGAGCGAGAGCGGGAACGAGAGCGATGGCGGGACAAGGAACGTGCGGGGCATCCCAGAGACCGGGAGCGCGAAAGGGCGGAGAGGGAAGAGCTCAAGATGCGCGAAGTGAGCGAGAAGGAGAAAGATGCGATCAAGGAGCGTTATCTGGGCGCCGCACGGCGCAAGAAGCGCATTCGTCGGCTCAACGACCGCAAGTTTGTGTTCGACTGGGACGCCGGGGAGGACACCAGCGTCGACTACAATCCCATTTACTCCGACCGCCATCAGATTCAATTCTTTGGTCGCGGTGGCATTGGTGGCGTGGACATAAAGGCGCAAAAGAAGGAGCAGGGCCAGTTCTACGGCGACCTGGTGGAGAAGCGACGCACGGACTCGGAGAAGACCCAAGAGAAGGAGAGGCTCAAGAAGGTGAAAAAGCGCGAAGACAAGCAAAAGTGGGATGATCGCCACTGGAGCGAGAAGGAGCTGGAGGCCATGACGGAGAGGGATTGGAGAATCTTCAGAGAAGACTACAGCATCGCCATCAAGGGAGGAAATATACCTCCTCCCATTAGATCTTGGAAAGAAGCTGGTCTCCCAGAGGAGATCCTGGATGTCATTGACAAGGTTGGATACAAGGAGCCTTCTCCAATCCAGCGCCAGGCCATCCCCATCGGGCTCATGAACAGAGACATCATCGGCGTGGCAGAGACCGGCTCAGGCAAGACTGCAGCATTCCTGCTACCGCTCCTCGTTTGGATTCAGGGACTGCCCAAGATGACCAGGATCGAAGAGGCAGACCAAGTGAGTTTCACTAGATATTTTAGGAAAAGAAATGATTGCAATACCCTCTCCATGATGTTCGTAGGGTCCTTATGCCATCATTTTGGCACCAACTCGAGAACTCGCTCAGCAAATCGAGGAGGAATCGAACAAGTTTGGCATGCCCCTCGGAATCCGTACCGTTGGTGTCATCGGCGGTCTCTCGAGAGAAGAGCAGGGCTTTAAGCTACGGATGGGTTGTGAGATTGTCATCGCCACACCTGGAAGGCTTATCGACGTGTTGGAAAACAGGTACGTGCACTCCGCTGGTTGACTGAAAGTCAAGTAAGGTATAATGAATGACAATTACCTTGCAGGTACTTGGTGCTCTCACGCTGCACGTATATAGTGCTTGACGAAGCTGACCGCATGATCGACATGGGTTTTGAGCCTGACGTTCAACGGATCCTTGACCACATGCCCGTGACTAATGCTAAACCAGACACAGAAGAAGCAGAGGACGTAGAAAAGCTGGCAGCAAACTTTCGCTCCAAGGACAAATACCGCTCCACGGTGATGTTCACGGCCACCATGCCGCCGGCTGTGGAGCGGCTGGCCCGCACATATCTGCGCAGGCCTGCTGTTGTGTACATTGGCAGCGCCGGAAAGCCCACTGAACGCGTTGAGCAGATCGTCTACCTCATGAAGGAGAACGACAAGCGCAATAAGCTCATCGAAATCCTCAATCATGGCATTGAACCGCCAATTATCATTTTTGTTAACCAGAAGAAGGGAGCTGATGTGCTTGCAAAGGGTCTGGAGAAGATGGGCTACAACGCAGCTACTCTGCACGGCGGCAAAGGCCAGGAGCAGCGAGAGCATGCGCTCATGGGGCTGAAGCAAGGTGCCAAAGACATCTTGGTAGCAACAGACGTTGCTGGAAGAGGCATTGACATAAAGGACGTCTCCCTGGTAATCAACTATGACATGGCAAAGAGTATCGAGCCATACACCCATCGTATTGGTCGCACGGGTCGCGCAGGCAAGAGCGGCAAAGCCATCACCTTCTTAACACAGGAAGATTCCGCGCTATTCTATGAACTGAAGCAGATGCTGGTGAACAGCCCGGTGTCCCACTGTCCGCCTGAGCTGGCCAGCCACCCGGAGGCGCAGAACAAGCCAGGAACTGTGACGCAGAAGAAGCGAAAGGATGAGAAAATCTTTGTTTAGTGTCTCGTTAAAAATGTACTGTATGCTTTTACTCGATCAGCTCAGTTTTTTCTTAACGTACCGCCGTATCTAGCACATCACCATGTTAGTACTTTGCTTCCGGTGCAACGACTCGTTCTACTAACGGTTGGATCCCAACACGACACTCTGCACCAATCACATTGGGGACATCGGACGTCGCTGGTTTACTTGACTTTTTATATATTTTAATCATGTCCTCACAAGAGAAAGCAGCGTTTTTGTCCCATCTTCCAATTCAATCCATCCTGGTCTTGATCTTCCTGGACGTGATCTGGTGAGGCTCGATGACGTGTACAACTGCTCCCCAGCCAACCGAGGCCGCGCGGTCGGCAGAGCTCATGAGCGATTGGGAAATTGCTTCGAACAGCTGGTCCGGGTTCATGTCTTCAGTCCACACAGACTCGCACATGCCTATCAAAGAATGTGTTATATATGAACGTGGAAATCCAGAAGTAGTCTAGGTACGTCAGAAACCTCACCAAACATTTGTTCCTCCGAGCTGCCAGAGACGACAAAGTCCCTGGGTTGAGTCACGCAGCCGATGAGGTCCATGCTGCAAACGAAGCTCTCCTTGGTGACTGGATCGAGGCCAGCCACGATCGGCTCCACGAAGAAGGGTCCGAAGCGTCGTTGGTACAGTTGATTGGACAGCATAGACGCAAATGTCTGCGGTCGCATCTTGCGTCCCTCCCGCAGTTCGTACATGGACTTTTGAAAGCGCAGCTTCTGCAACACGGTTTGCGTATCCGTAGCCAACCCGGGTAGGCCGACCCAAAGAGTAGGGCTAATCTCGAATACTTTCTGCAGAGATCGAGGACGAATGAGTTCAAGTCGGCGACAAGTGACAACAACTATCTTACCGGAAAGTCGGTGGTGATGGTGCGGAACTCGGCGCCGTACCGGAGATCACTGGCCACGGCGACACAATCCTTGCCCCTCATGGCGATAACGGCGCCGCCGTTGTAAGATAGAATGCTCTGAAAGAGAAAGAGTCGGGTTAGAGCCCGGACAATCTTTCGGGAAGCCGGTCCGCCATGCTGTACCGCACCCGGGGGTCCACAATCGGGACCCAGGCGCCAAGTTTGGTTCTCAACGCTCCTCGAGGGTCACCCGACTCCAGAACCAGAGCTAATGGAGGCGCTCAAGTTCCAACTCACCATGTTCTTAGCAGAAGCGTTCGACCTGCACGAGAAGTGAGTCGGCAATTTTGAGACCGTCGTTTTTGTTGACGCTCTAGCTGGTGGCCGCAGCGGCGCAAAGCGGCTCAGGCAGCTCGAGCGCGTGGGTGAAGCTGAAGTCGCTCTGCAGCGCCGAGACTGCCTATTGAGCCTGAAGGAAAACAAAAGTGAACATTGCCATAGATTACTGATGAGTTCCCTTGATCACTGCAAGCGTCAATTCAAGTTCCACACTCCTTGGTGTCTTCTTTAGTCTCTTTATCTCCGGTTGCAGTCTCATTGGTGGAGTCAGTTTTCATTCATGCCAGCTCTATATTTCTTCTTGATAAAAATGGCTTTGTTGATGAAGCTGAAAACATAACACAGTAGCGTCTACGTTGTCCAGGCATGAAGCAACGACAAAAAAGCACTAAATAAGCAATTTATTCACCATAACAGGATGAAATCATCCATTGATGAAATAACAGACAGTACAGAGAGTTACAGTGAGTCAGTATGGATGTAATGTAAACGCTTTTTGCTGTCTGGACAAAGAAATTCATGACTTTACGTTGTTCCCCATTTTCGCTGGCGTCTTTCATTAAAAAATTGATAAAATCTTTTCAATCAGAATAAAACTTTAAATTTGTGATAAGTTGACAGTAGAACTCAGACATTTTTTTAGGCATTTCTCGAGGTGGACAGGACGAGGATAGTTTCCCGAAGTGGTCTTGGTTTCTTGTTGGGTATCTTTGACACTAGAGAGTATTCTCCCCTTTGCTGTCGCGGCGAATCGACGGGACAGTCCCATAGAAAAGAGGGAAGAAGAACGCGCTTCCTTTATACTCTCGCCCGTCGAACGTG
>JAAUXU010097017.1_pt1 | contig 23863 bp, 29 predicted proteins | sample 7278151 | NCBI WGS metagenome assembly JAAUXU01 (sample SAMN14350113, study PRJNA611818) | marine sediment metagenome | isolation source: surface marine sediment (1.8m) | place: French Polynesia: Moorea | collected 2018-08 | reverse complement strand
CCCCCCCCCCCCCCCCCCCCCCCCCCCCCCCCCCCCCCCCCCCCCCCCCCCCCCCCCCCCCCCCCCCCCCCACCGGGCCAAAATTCGGCCGCCAATTTGAGCAGGATGTATTTGTTATGTATGTTCATAGACAGACACGTTAGAGTCCTTCGAATCGAAGGTCGCAGATGACGGATGCTGCGGACTGCAGTGGAGAAGGCTGGGAGATGCTGTATGTATGAGGACGCGTCACAAGGTCAGTCCTGAAATGTGGTGTACTGTTTGACATGGAGACGGTTGGGATCCCATTGAAGTCCCACAGAATTCGCAAAATTCAAGGAACATCATACGGGTGATGCTTGAAAGACAGCATTCTGTCAACCCTGGAAGCGACAAAGATCGCGAGTAAGATTGTGTGGGTCACCTCCGATTCAGTATCTAACATCCTTTGGGCCCTAAAAGATGCGAGTCTCCAGAACAATCTGTGTTTTGCACATATGCTGAACACGATTGTTCAGCATGCGCTCCAGTCGTCAGAAGCCTTGGCTGCAGTACGAAAGGTGAAAGATCTTGTGAAGGCAGTGCACGAGAGTTCTAAAGCAGCAAATGAACTGTGGCAGATCCAGACGGAGCTGGAGAAGCCGAATGTTGCATTGATCCAGGAGGTTGAAATGCGGTGGAATTCCACATATGATATGTTAGCTCGTGTACAAGATCACAAAGATGACATCAGGCAACTGATGCTCGGCACCAAGTCCGAGGGCCTCACATCTGTGGAGCCAATTTTTCCGAGAGATTGGAAATGGATTGAATTTGCTGTGGATGTCTTGAAGCCAGTGCTGGATGCCACTAAGAAAGTAAGTGGAGAAAAGTATATCACAGGGTCAATTGTTCTTCCTGAGGCGACTTCGTTATTAGCCTTCTACAAACAGACACTAAATGAAACTGGACTTGCAAAAGAAGAAAAAGACTTCATTGCAGCCTTGCATGCAAAGATGATTGAGGAGTTCTGCGACATTGAAGATATGAGGGTTCTCACCATCCCAGCGCTACTGGAGCCTCAGTTCAAGAAGTTTGGCTTTGGGAGCAGTGAAAAGCTCCAGGCTGCAATGAGAAGACTAAAAACAAGAAATGGGAGATCTCCAAGCCCCAAGCCAGCCCATGGAGTCAAAGCCCACTTCAAGAGAAACTTCCAATGAACCCAAGAAGAAAAGAGGTCTGTGGACATCCTTTGATCAGTCCGTGGAACTGCAAGAAGGACTCTGTGACAAGTCCGCTAACTACGAAAAGGAATTCAGGACTTACCTGAGTGAATAGCCCTTGGGTAGAAAAGAAGATCCAAAAGAATATTGGAAAGCCCATCAGGATATTTATCCCCTGCTATATAAAATGTACACAAAGTGTGTTGCTGTACAAGCCACGTCTGTGTCAAGTGAAAGAATTTTCTCATGAGCTGGAAATGTCATCATCCAAAAGTTGACACGACTGAATCATGACGTGAGTTGAAGCCATTATCTTTCTTAATGGTAACAAAGATAAATAAGCAAGAAATATGCTATGAACTTTCCTTCCTGTTTAAGGTCTTTTAGTTGAAGTTGACTTCAATGACTCAACTCAGTCCCCTTAGTACTAGGTTGGAGTTGACGTCAAACAGTGGGGAGTCTGAGTCGAAAAGTGAGCAGTCAGAGTCGGAGTCGACAAAACAAAATATGCCACTTTTCACAAGCCTACTACGATGGATAGAACAGATTTTGCCACCATTCCAAGTACATCATCCAAGTGTATGACTTAGCAGCTTTACAACAAACGATAAACTAAAATGCGGCCACATTTATATTTCTCAAGAAAAACCTTTATCATATTTTAATGGAGCTATAGGGCTCATGAGTCGGCTCTGCTCATTCTAGAAAATCTTGGGAGCCCTACTCCAGAGCTGGCTCGGTAAAATCGCTGAGCATTGTACCATTGACGACGGGTTGGGATCAGTCCTGAATCCATCACAAGCACACAGCATTAATGGCTCTTTGGAAACTTGTGTTGACGGACAGAAAACGTTGAATTATTATTAGGATACACAAGAGGCCATTGAGGTCATTGTCTACGTAGCAAAACTTCCGTGCATCGTCTATGGCATGAACAAGGAATACTGAGATACACGATTCCGACGACACCGTCTTCCCTCACTTCGACGACAGCCGCAGCAGCAGCTCTTCCATGGCAGTGAGCCTGTTGTCCAATTCTTCTTGCCTCTTCGCCCTCTCCTTCTCCTCACTCTCGAGCCTCAACTTGTGGATGACCAATGCCTTGGCCGCGTCCATCACGTCGTTACTGATCTCCAGTTTTTGCTGCTGTTGCTGTTCTCGCTGCCATTTCGATTTACCGCACTCCTCGTCGACTCGGTCGTGTTCAACCTTGAGACTCCTCTTGTAGCCGAGGAGGCCAAATCCCCTCTGGGTGGCCTTCGTGTTGGGGTAGAAGGACACCCTCTTGCTGGGCAAGCAAGAGTAAAATAACAAAATCTTGGCTCCCCCCGAGACCTTCTGCAGAAAGTCCCGCACTCGCGGGAACTTGTAGAGGAATCTGCAAACTGCGCAGCTAGGGATCTTCTTCAACAGCTTCAGCGGGGGCCAGTTACTGAGGAAGTAGAACGGGTCGCCCAACAGCATGGACTCGGTGTAGGTAATGAGCTCCACCCTGGCGGCCCAACCGACTACTTCGGCTTCCTCTCTGATGAGGCCTGTGTCGCTGACGGCCAAGCCGTTGAGTAGATTCATCAGGACCACCACGACCAAGAAGACGAAGGCTAAGAAAACCAACCTGCTTACGGGATTGTCAGTGAAAGGCAGGTCCGCGAACTCCAGCTCGCCCACGAACATGGCTGAGGTCTTGAATAGTGCCATCCAGGCGCCATCAAAGAAAGGATATTCATCATTGGGTTCGGCGTTTGCGTGGTCTCTGTGTAACATGATGTAAAAGGCGATGCCAAAAGCAACCACCACCATGCCGTACCATAGCAGGAACTTGAGGAAAGTTGCCACCACGGTAGTCAGCATGGTGACGTTGGTGCTCAGGCGGGGGTGCCTCCCGATCAAGACCAGCGTCTCCGTCCAGGATAGCAGCACGCAGATTGCAGCCATGTGCCGCCCCCTCTCAAAGGCAGCTGCATCGGCCGGATCCTTCAAGATGGCGGCGGAGAGCACGATTATTGCCACTTCGCACAGGTTCTCCGGACTGAAGAGGTAGCGTTTCAGGGACACCAACGCTTGAAACAACTCTCTCAGAGCCAAGACCACCAGCAGCACTACGATGGGTATGCGGAGTCCGGCCAATATTTTGGGGTTAGCCCCGTTGAAGGCCTCATTCGCGGAGATCGAGGGCTGGATGGTGGTGCCGCCGAAACGAATGAAAATGTAGGCGGTGAGTAACGTGACGAAGGCCAAGTAAAGCACCAGGTTGATGTAGAAGAGAGTGCGTATGCGCTGCCACTTCAGCCACAAAAAGCTAGCCAGAGCTGGATGCTTGAGTAAGGCCCGGTGCTCTCTCGACGCCTGGGATAGGTACCACAAGGACTCGGTCTCCGGTAGGGGGCGGTCGGTGTCACTCTCCTCCTCGTTGGTCTTGCCGAGTAACGGGGGAGCCAAGAAGTCGTAGACAAATGTGATTTTAAACTTCTCGTCAGTAACGACGCCATCGCCGCGAACGCAGTCCTCTGTCAGAAACTGCTCCAACGTTTCCGGGAGGATCGCCTGCACGGGCGTCTTCTCCCTGAAGTTCTTCACTCCCATGTTGGCACCTCTGCGAAGGAGCAGCATGACGATGTCTTGATCTGCCTGCGAGGTTGCGTAGTGCAAGGCCGTGTCGCCGTCCAGGCATTCGCGGTAGTTGATGATGCGAGTGATCTGCTCTGAGAATCGAAGGTTTTTTCGATGATTATCAGACAAAAGCACTTGCAGACTCTTCCGATACGAAGAACTTTCGGTGGGGACCTTGACAGAGTCGCCGCGAAGGACCTCATGAAGAACGGTCTTTCCTGTACTCGCCTCCACTGCGGAAAAGTCCACCTTCTCGGACTTCTTCAAGGTGTCTAGAATGCCGAAGAACCCATGGTGCGCCGCGATGAGCGCCGGCGTTCTTCCTTCGACCGCCGTGCGGTTGGGATCGCAGTCAGTTTCGTCAAGGAGAAAGGCGACCACAGCTTCTCTTCCGTGCACGCAGGCCAACTGCATGAGCGTCATGGCCCCGTTGTCCATGTTCCAGTCGACCTTCGCATCGATCTCTCCCTCTTGTTTCTTACTAAGTCGTCTTAAACCGTTGATATCTCCGGTCTCGACGCACTCGAATAAGCGCTGCTTGATCGGGCGGGCCTTGACCATGGACACGTATTCCGTGAGGTCAAGTTGGGGTAGCTTCTCCGCGATTGTCGGCCGGATGTCATGAACATCTGGGTCGGCCCCGTGAGCGAGCAGCAGCTGGACGGCATCACCTGCACCGGCCTCGGCGGCGTAGCTGAGAGGAGTCAACTGGCCTCGCAGATCCTCCGCATTCACTTCAACCGACTCTGTCTGAAGGAGGAGGCGCAGCACAGACAGCAGTCGGGACTGCTTGGCCTCATCGGCATCCTGAAACAATGTAGCAAAACAGTCTCATCCAATGGTCTCAACAATCATGTGCATGGAGAGCCCTCGAGCTCACTTATTCAGGACGCTCATGGGATAAGGCTGAAGGTCCCTCAAGCGTTCACGCAATCTCTCACCTGCAACTGTTCTGCGGCGACGTGGAGTGGGGTCAACCCTTCCCCGTCTGCTACATTCCTGTCACCCGTCCAGAACGGCAGTGCCATTGTCAAGAGATCGGGATCGGCCTTGCGGACAATCGTGTGGATAGGGGCGTTCTCGGTTGTTGGATCCACCGCGTCCAACTTGGCCCCCTTGAGCAGGAGGGCCTTGACGTAAAAGTGCACGTCTTGGTCATGCTCCTGTCCTACTTCTTGAGTCAGGACCACATCTAGCAAAGTACGAGGCACACTGTCGCCTCCCGGATCATCGTATACGTGATCGACGTCGAAGCGCTCGTCACCGACGGCGTCATAGAACAGACGACGCTGACCAGCGTTGAAGGCGGATAGAGCGGTGGCCTAGGAGGAGCGAACACATACGATAGTTCAGAGCACGTCGTTCATGCACACGGACTCACTCACCTGAGGATCAGCAAGGCAGCCTGCCTGACACAGGTGGGCCAGGTCCGCGGCCGTCGGCCCCAACAAAGACATCTCGAGGTCTCCGCGTCTTTGCACGGTCACCATTTCTTCTCGCTCCTTGTTTGTCGTGTCCATCATGAGGGGGTTTCTCTCGTCTTTAGCCATTAAGCCTTCTTCAAGCCTGCAATGATGCATGCTTCAATAAGCCTTTCGGCCCCAGTAATCCCGTCCATGCAATTGTTGAGCACCCAAGAATTGACCAAGCCACTTGCCAGTGAGAGCTTCTCAGGTGAGCTATTTAAGCATTGCTGCCATGAATCTCTCAACTTACCTCGAAGCAATGAATGCTTCTTCATGTTTACAGAGCTCCTTCGAACACGCTAGTGATGTTTTTTCGAACAATATTTTTTTTAACTTTCCTACTTTCCAAGGTAATTAAAGGTCATTAGCAAGTTTTTCGCAAAATGACGATGCTATTTACGTTATACTAACGCCTCTAATTGAGCTGCAGACTGAAGCTGCTCGTCGAGCTTTTTGGAAAGGAAAAAAAAATCCCAAATTTTCAGTCAAGTTCGAAAAACCTCACATCACTAGCAGACGCGACTGAAGAGAGGAAGTGCCTCTGGGTAAACAAATCCACACACGTTCACCTACAGATTACTGCACGTCCGAAGTCTGTTCGTTCTCCCGTTCACGCACCACCGACCAGTGGGAGTCTGTCCAAGAGCCTTTGCTCTCCTTCCACTTCTTCGACGCGGGGCAGAAAGAGAAGAGAGACAACGACCAGGACTGACTCTCTTTTCATATTGATATGATGCGCGCACACTCAGAGCCAGTGCGTGCGTGCGCATTCGCCCAAGTGTCGCGGATGAAGATGCTCCTGGCGACAAAGCTCGGCGCGTTCTTGGTTGACCGGACCGTGGCGAATGAAAGCAAAGCTCTGGCGGAGCCAGCCAAGAGCGAGGAGCGACCGGAGATCGATAGAACGTTGACATCTCCCTCCGGAAAGTGAAAAAATCGGTGAAATGTCAAGGGGGGAAGGGATGACAACTGTTTGTTCCTTGACGAGCTCGGAGAGCACTTAGGAGCAGGCCAAGGATTCGGTGACGATGATGACGAAGTCACTGCTGACCGGGGTAATGTGAGATTTGGCGCAGTACAGTATAGAGTGGTGTAGACTCGTGAGGTTTTTGTAAGCAAAACAATGTTATTTTACATGCTAGGGCTAGGTCAGTTGGAAAGACGTACATGAAGTCAGGCCAAGTGATAAATTGTAGCCCAAAAGTCTCCACTTTTTACCCTCTCTATGACTCGTCCCTTAGGTAAGTTAAGGCTGTATTGGTGATTCACTGATCACTGTTAGTAGCATTTATTACGACTAAGAAGTTTCAAGGAAGTCGCTTTTGAAACCTGACACAGGAAGAGGAAGATGCAGGCAGACGGGTGCAGAAAGAAAAAGACCAACGCTGGTCAGTGCATGGAGGAGAAGCCGAGGAGTCCGTGTAGGACCTGAGCTCCGACTTGACCTCCATGGGTGAATACTCACTGGGCGCAGAATGGCGGACGGGCGGGAGGACGGACCTGAACTTTGCCTTCCACCACCGGAGAGACACACCTGAGATTCTCTGGCAGGAGAAAATCGATTGTGCAAATAAAAAGCAGGTCCTGGAGGGTGGCGCCAATGGGCGCAGTCACTCCTCCCGCACACCTTGGCGCGGATCAGGCCTCCCGCCGACGAGGACTTGGGCGGCGAACACGGGCAAACGCGTCCAGATGTTCGCTCGGCGGTTCCTCGTGATGTCTCGGACGACGCAGTCTTTCTTTCCCGTGCGATCCGAGCGAGTGACGCACGCAGGGCGAGGCGGAGGTGAAGCCGAAGGCGAAGGCGAGGTGAGGCGAGCGGAGAGAACGAGCGAGCGCTCGCGCCTTAGTGGCCCTGGTTGTACGTACAGTACTGTGGCGATACAGACGTGTATGAAGTAGCACTTTACGTCGGCATCCTCCTCCTTATGCACCGTGTACGCGGGGGTGTCTGTCTGCGCTCTTCGTTGGTACCTCGATGGTACCTCGATCAGCTGACAAATGGGCACCACATTGAGTGTGACACGAAACTGAGCGTCTGAATCCACCACGAATCAGATCACAGTCATGTAGCTTTTGTGGACAAGACTATGTAGAACGTCTTGGATTGCGTCAAGACAGGTTTTTAATAGCAATATAAACACAGCAGACATGTGAAGGCTTCAGCCAAAACGTTGATGGGTGTGATGGCACTCAAACTATAAGTTATGTGCTTCAATGATCATTTAAAAATGAATATAGCTGCTGATGTAAACCTTGATGAGTTCAAAAAAGGGCAACAACAGCAGAAAACACATCAATATACACATGGGGAGAGAAATTTGAACATTCGAAAGTGTCACCAATGTCCTGTCTCTCTCCACACAGATGTGCTGCTATTGATGACTACTTATAACGGTGTACGTATTGGCACTCTTTAGATCATTATGTTACTTCACTTTTAAGTCTTCTCAAAAGTGACCACAACAGCGACATTACTCATGGGATCACCTAATAGTCCCAGTGCTGCACACGTCAGCAGGATTCGGTGCATGATCTTAGGTTCTTTAGCTGTTTTGCTCGCTCACTGCACGGATAGAATCAACTTTTACATTGGACCGCTCTAATCACAACGATGCCAATGCCCGTTGCTAGTGAATCGTTAAGTAAGTATGATTTAGCTTGGTCAAGTTTTGAGCTGCAGAAGAGATGGATTTAGCTTAACTTTAAACCTATTGAAAGGCTCGGCTGGACCCGATTGCATCTCAACAGGAAACTCAGTTGACTGAGCCAGAAAATTGTGACTAGAGCTTATCGCACATAGCAAAAACACCCGCACTAGAACTAGGAAATCACCTGAGCAAGAGAGGGGGAACATTCGACCATCACTAGGCAATGAAGCAGAGTGGCAACATCAGATGTCTCCTTGCTCTGTATGTAGAAGAAGCAATCACTGCTACTCTCCTGTTGCTTGAAGCTTGAAAAGAGGAAGAAAAGATTGAAAAAAGGAGGAAAAGATTGAAAAAAGGAGGAAAAGATTGAAAAAAAGGAAGAAAAGCTTGACTAACGGTCAAAAGTTCCCTGAGGCTCAACCAAAAATGAAGACAGGCCCGGAAAAAAGGGTTAACTGTCAGCTCGAAAACAAAAACAAGTGCATACAGTGGAATCTTGTCATGACGATATCCTTGGTTGCGGGGAAAGTGATCAATATATTGAGTATTATTGACATATTGCTTGCTACACAAAAAGTTGGTTGCCCAGAATTGTTATATTGAGAAGTATCATTGCAACGAGAACCTTCTGCAAATTCAAATCTAAATGAGTTGTAGTGCTGGTAATCAAATGAATTCTTGTCCGTTTCTGTCAGTTTCAAGGACTCCTTGAGCATCTGGACAGTTGTTCAAGGAGGCTGCCCAAATTCGATCAAGAGTCTCACTTCATCACTCAATCCTTGATCACTTAACGGCTTCATACCGTAAAGAGGAAGAGGGAAACAAAACTTTTGGGTTCTACTTATTCGAGTGGTCACTGAACAATGCTGTTTTCCACCGAAGCCACGTTCCGTCATCCCCTACAGCGTTCGTCACCACTCGAGCAGCTTCCTCCAGGATCAAGCTTGGATCAGCGTCTTAGTCACGACTTCCCTCCAGCCTTATCAAGGAGAAAATGCCTATCTTGCCCTGATCCTGATCGACTGAGAACGTCACAAAGGGAGTTGGCATTCCTTCGTGCTGAACTTTCAACTTCCAAATAGGGAAAGTTCGACTTTGCCGCCCGCCGAAATGCGTCGGAAGGGATCACGCGTGAGTCTCTTGCACGTCCCTTTGACGTTGGACAAGCTCACGGCGGAGGTGTCGTCGTCGCTCATGCAAGTGCGGGACGGCGGCTTCCTCCTGGGCCCAGCCTCGCAGGCCCACTCGAGCCCACTGTTAACGTCAGGTCCATTGGAAAATTACGAAATTCCGCAAACATTCCAGGGCCCTCGGACTTGGACACAACGACCTCCAGTTGAGCCGAGCAAAAATGACGACAAAGCGTGCTTTGGTCTGGCAGAGCGCGTCTTCTGCTCTCCGTCCACTCCACACCGGACTTGACGACGCAGTCAGCGAGGCTGCACTTGCTGAAGGAGTTCAAGAAGCTCGAGATCCGCTCCAAGAGCGAGATGGCCATAGCCTCCGTGCGGGACAACGAAAAAATTTCCTATGTGACTGCGCCTAAGCAGAGTCCCAGCATCATCCAGTACGATGACTGCAGCATACAAGTGCGCGCCTCACACGGTATAGTAGTGACGCTAGCGGTCCTCCGCGCTACATACGTTCTCTCTCTCCTATCGGTCCTACGACTTGCGCGGCACCTGCGACTGTCGCGGGTAGGGCTGAAGTGGCCAAGTCGACTCCGGCGGGGTGACGGCCGAGGCCGAGCAGAGCTGAGCCTGGCGTGGGGCAACACAAAGATAGCAACAAAATAATCGTAGGGATGAGTCGCGATTCGTAGTGGTGCGAGCTCGTTGACCACAGAGGGTGCAAGATCTAGTCTGGTCTGGTCTTTTGAATTGGCATAGTAGGACCTCAATGAAGAAGTCCTAAGGGAGAATTGAAGGAATGAACGGTCCACCCGGATTTGTTCAAGCCTGGTTGACTGGGCTCAACAGAACTTACCATTAGCCAGAGATTGTTATTTGCTTAGGTACTTCTTTTCGACCCTAACGTTCTTGACATCACATGGACTGAGAGCGTCCTTGCTTGGACCTGATGAGGCGGAGCTGACTTGGAAGAAGTAAGAACCGTCGTGCATGGACACATCACTGATGCTCTACCAAAACAAAATTGGCTCGAATTAATTCGAGCTATGACATCCCTAGTGCTGTGGGCTAGATGAGTCCAGTTGAAGTTTGACGCAGTCGGAAAAGAAAGAACAAACAGAAACAACGTAAATTGTTCCTGTCCTGTAAAAGCGAGGACGCGATCCCGGAGATGGCCGGAAGCAACGACGTGACGGGCGGGCCCGACCCCGAGGAGCGCACCCCTTCCGAGATGCTACCCATCAACTTCTTGCGCTTCAACCAGGACGTCACTTCACTTGCGCTGTCCACGGCCGCCGGATACAAGCTCTACTCTCTCACCTCTGTGGAGGTGCTCGACTGCGTGCACCAGGCTAACGTGCCCAGGGAAGATCAGGTAAAACGAGGGAGGGAAGGTGGGGGAGAGACAGATGCCGCGTCATTTCTTCAATGGCCAGCTCTGAACAGATGTTCTCGCAGGTGCTCATCGTGGAGCGGCTCTTTTCGTCGTCCCTTGTGGCCATGGTCCAGCGTTCTTCACCCCGAAAGCTCCGGGTACGTTGATACCGTGTCTTAGCTGTGATTGCATCCGACTCATGATCGGTTGCTCCTTGCAGGTTTGCCACTTCAAGAAAGGCACGGAGATCTGCAATTACAGCTACTCGAATAAGGTGCTATCGGTCAGGCTCAACCGCGCGCGTCTCGTCGTATGTCTGGAGGAGTCGCTCTACATTCACAACATTCGCGACATGAAAATCATGCACACCATCAAAGACACGCCACCTAACCTCAAGGGGCTGTGCGCGCTCTCTGTAAACAGCGACAAGTGCTACCTGGCGTATCCAGGTTCTAGCACGACTGGTAGGCTAACGCGACCGACTTATGGACTGCTATAATCCCTTCAAGCGACGCCGACCTTTGTCCTCTGTGCAGGGGAGGTCCAGCTCTTCGACGCGTTCAACTTGCAGGCTAAGGGGATGATATCTGCGCACGAAGGGCCGCTAGCGGCCCTCACCTTCAACTCGGAGGGAACATTGTTAGCGACTGCGTCGGAGAAGGGAACAGTTATTAGAGTGTTCAACGTGGAAGAGGGCACCAAGCACACAGAGTTCAGGTTGGTTTTTCAAGCTTCCGCGCCCGAGGATGGTGTTACTAACGTACTATTTGCTGGGGACGTCAATGCAGGCGTGGGGTGAAGCGCTGTGCCATTGTCAGCAGCCTCAACTTCAGCGGCGACAGCCGCTACTTAGTCCTGGCTTCCAACACCGAGACAATTCACATCTTCAAGCTGCCCGAGAATCAACCGGCTGCAAGTGGCGAGGAAGACAGCAAGCAGATTGCCAACAAGTAAGACACTTTGTTATGCGCCGCAACGTTATTGGACGCTCTGACAGCAGTAGCTGTGAGGATCGGCTGCCAACTCGTACTTCAGGGGGCCAGCGCACGCGTTACGACCCAGCCTGCCTGTGTCGCCGTAGCTTTAGGGTTGAATTAGTTTGATTATAGCTTTACTGTAAGGCACACGCTTGGCCTGAAGCAACCGCTGAGGTTACGTCAGTGTCACTTCACCTTGCAAATATGACACACACTGAAGACTCCGACACATTTGGTGCTTCGGAGCAGAGATCTGAGCCTCGTTTTGCGATGCTGACTTTGTTCTACTGTCATTTCCTTCTCAAGACCTGCACTAAGTCCTGAGGACGACTCCTGGATGGGGTACTTTTCCAGCGCTGTGAGTCTGACTGCTAGCTACCTTCCTGCTCAGGTGACTGAGACGTTCAATCAGGTGAGATTTGTCCAAAGTATAGGTGAGAGATGTGTACGCATTGACGGTCTCTCATGTGCTTGTTTCTCCAGACACGTGCTTTCGCCACGATCACCGTGCCCAAGGTAGGAACGGAAGGACAGGGACATTCCGAGGCATTCCCCAACCAGGTGGCGGTGGCGAACATCAGCAGGAAAACAAGAGTGCTGCTCGCCACCTCTGATGGGTACCTGTACATCTACGATCTACCAGGTGAAACATCAATATCGACCAGTGAATGGTACCAGCAGCTTGAGAAGAAACTTTTCTCTTAACAGGGGATGAAGGAGGCGAATGCACGTTAGTGAAACAACATCGAATCAGCCTTGACTTCTCCTCGCCTCCCGACGACGCTGGCGCCACACCCGCTGCCACCTCCTCGTCGTCGTCGCCGTCGCCCATCCCTCGCACGCGGACAAAGAGCTACAGCGCGACGGAGGAGACTGAGGAGGTAGACGAGAGCTCGCCCGCCGTCCTTCCAATCACGAGACACGAATCGCACAGTCCGCAGCTCAGCAGCGAGGACTCACCTCCTCCGACCCAGAAGTTCTAGCTCTTTCTTAATCTCTTGCAATTGCCACAACCTTATTAGGAGTAAGTGTTAGCTGTAGAATCGTTCAAGTACTTCAATTGTCTGGAAAGTGCGGGGAAGAAATATAAATTTCATCTGGATCGTTCTTGTTCCTCGACACTTACATGATATTGGATAAATAACAATCCCCCATCGCGTCGCAGGACAGCTCAACCCTGACCAGTGACATGGTTCACTTGACCATGTGCGGCCAGAAGAATTTGTGGACTGACGCAGCGTTCGTTCGTTTCTCAACAGTCCGATTTTCGAACTTCCTTCTTGGTAATTTAGCCGTTCTAAATATCGGATTTCCATATGCCCCCGCTACTCATCGAGCAACACTGGTCACTGGGGCCCACTGAACGGGCCTCAAGTCTTCTCTGGCCTACCCATCACACAGTACAGATACGTATCCCTGCCCTGAGCTAAGGCCTGAGACGGGAGGACCTCTTGTTAGAAATGAAAGGGGACAAAACTGGTGCAACGAACACGTGGCACTACCTGTCCAGAATATGTGTTTACGCGCGCTAAAAGTATCATATCTATGTATTTAGGCTGTATCCGAAACTGACTCTCTTGACTTCTTGGCTGGACGTGTCTCGTCTAGGGCGGCCATCTTCCGCAGGTTCTCGGCGCAGTACTCAGGCGACCAGTCGGAGCAGTGGCCACCGTTGCGCAATGACCGAGGAAAGTGAAGGTCCCTGGCTGCCTTTCTCCCTGTAAGCGCAATACTAATGATCACTCTCGACGAAGAAAGGTCAGGCACTTACCCTCCTCTGAGAACGTCAATTTGTACTCAGAGCTCCAGTCGTTGCCGTCTTTTAGCTTGATGATCCACTCCATGCGGACCAAGAAAACGCCATGGTCATTGTTAAATATGACGTCCAAGCCCCTCGACCCCGCCGCTTTTTTGTTTTCGCCTCTCAGGACCTCGAGACGTTGTCTGCTTTTGCTCAAGTAACTGCTTGACAATCTGAAGACCTCCGACAACTTCGCCGCCGTTTGGTCGCGAATGTACCGCACTTCTGGGTCTAGTACCAATAGACCGCGGTCGTTTTCGCTTACCTGACATTGACAGCGAGAATGTCTAAGTTGAAATCACCAGTTACCCCTCGTCACTCACACTATCCTGTTCTATGAGACTAAAGTCGACCGCATTGATGCGCTGAGATTTTCCTCTCTCTTTTGTCACAGCAATGAAGCTCAGGGACAAGGATACGTCCCCATGTGCCGGCTCCACGAAGGTGGCGTTCCATGTGTTGGTGACGTTGAACTTCTCTAACACGAGAAGAGGACTTAGGACAATGCTTGCAGCTACTGGAAATTGCCTCCTCACCGTCTACCTTCTTGACCCTGCTGTCGTGATCCGTACATCTCCACTGGAAAAGTTGCTCCGTCTCAACAAGGTTCTGCCGCTTCGTCTCCAAGGAGGTGGTCGAAGAGGGGTGGGCCAGATGGAAAGGCAACAAGAATTCGCTGCAAGAAGTATCTTAACCATGAGAAGTTGGTGGAGAAATGGTTTTTTTTTGTGGCCGACCTCTTCTTTCTGTGGGTCGCATCCCGAGTCCACTTGCGCATGGCCAAGGACTCCAACACCCTCTTGCCTTGCTGCTGAACCTCCAGCGCCTCCCGGAGACGAGTGATCACGGCTGCCAGTTCGCGTTCCTCGGACAAATCCATGCCAATCGGCGCCTCTGTCCGCCCGGGACAAGCGTTCTCGTCCCTGACATCCGAGATCTGGCTGCTCGACATCTTCTGATTCAAGACCGCGGTTATTTGGTTTTCTTTTTTTTACAGCGGGCGAAAGCAAAATGTCTCCTCAGCAGGGATCGAGGAGGTCCTTGCAGGCGGTGAAATCGCTATTGTCGGTCCCCGCGCTCAAGTCTGCTGACACGTGCCGGACAAAGGACCAGACGAGGTCCTCGGCCCGCGGATCGAGCATCATGGATAAAAATAGAACTTGCGAATTTTCCGTTTTCCTTCGCCCCCCATCGATCCCCTTGCCAAATCTTCGACGACAGACGTGTGTCTGACGGCCCATTCGGCCTCGGCTTCCTCAGCCGGCTTTTCTGGCACTGTTCCCCGCCTTCCCTCCCTCTCTTTTTTGCCGTCTGCCACCCCCTCGACGTCGCCGTAGCCGTGGCCAACGCCAAGCCGGCCTCGCCCCCCAACTGCCGGTGGGAGGCGGCAGCGGCCAAGCCCTCCTCCTCCTCCTCGTCTCGTCCCCCCCTCCTCCTCCTTGGCCCACATATCTCCCGCAATATTTCGCGGTCTCGCCGAAGCCAGTGGAAACCGGCCCGCGCCCGGAGGAGAGTCCCAGAGTCCCAGGGACCCCGTCTGACCAGACCCCGACGGTTGTGGAGGTGCAGCCCGTTGCCAGCTCGTCTAAAGTGGACCCGGCCACCGCCCCGGCGCTTGTGTCTGGCTACGTCCGAGTGACTTTGGGTGATTCTCCACCGAGTTGAGAGAGTCACCCCTTCTTCCTCTCGTCTCGTCTCGCAGTCGCACTTCGCACGCTCGTCTCGACCTCCACTCCAGGCTCTTTTGTGGCTTGTGCTCGGCTCTACCGCTCTGCTCTGGGATTGGGATCGGAATCGGCCCCAAGGAGGATCCGGACAAAAACCCCTCCTCGCTGAAGGACGAGAGAGGGTGCACGCGTGCCGATCGTCGGAGTGAAAAAGAGCCCGACCAAGAACAAGGTTTTTAACAATTCCCGTCGCCTGCGTCTCTCTCGTAGCCGTCGGAACAGCGGAGCCTCCTCGTGCCGCCGGCCGTCATGATCCCTTCATCGGCCGCGACGGGCGCCACTGGCCCCTCTACTGCCCCTCCGGTGGCCACGGCCCCTCCGCCAACGGCTCCACCTCCCGGGGGACAGTTAGGAGGCATGATGCCGCCCCCTGCTTCTTCGGGGCCTTCGCCTCTGTCGTCAAACCCATCCGACCCGTCCGACGACCCCTTGCTGGTGGAGGTACAGGGCGAGAACGGCGCCTACTACAAGGCTCACGTCCGCGACGTCTTCCCAGAGAGCAGCGAGGTCTTGCTCGTCTTCGAGCGCGACTGGCAGCCCCAATCGCGATTCCCCTTCGCCAGAGTGCGGCTGCCGCCCAAGCCCTTCTCTATCATGCCACTCTACACCGAACAGCAGGAGATCGAGGTCTACTCAAGGGCCTCCGACCAGGTACACGTAAGAATGTCACACCTTCTCCGAATAGTATCGCGCTGTTTCAATGCCTACAGCAGTACCTCAGACCTTCAACGGTCTCTTGGCACGTTTGACCCCTTATGGATCTTGACGAGCGCGTTACCATTATTTAGAAGACCGAGCATACCTCGGGAGCTAGTTGAGAAGACGTAAACGAGTAGAGTACGGATGCACTGCTGATAGCGTGATAACTCTTCGCATGACATGGCCGTCTGTTTCATGCTATCAGGAATCATGCGGGTGGTGGCGGGCCATCATCAAGATGATCAAGGGCGAGTTCCACGTGGTTGAGTACCTCGGATGGGAAACCACGTACACCGAGATCGTGCCGTCCGAGCGACTTCGCCCCAAGAGCTGCGAGTCTCCTCTGGGCCCGCGGACTTTCCTCAAGTTCTCCATTCCGTTGCCGGAGGAGATCAAGGATTTCTACTTCCGTCTGCCTGAGGACAAGCACGACGAGACGAACGCAGACTTTCGCGTTGCGATCTGCGCTGCCACGGTTACTTTCTCCAAGGAGGACGGGGCTCTCAGGGTGCTGACGCGAGAGGAGAGCTCTCAGCGACGGGCCGGAATGCTACAGGAGATGCACTTCAGAAACATCTCGCAGCGCGCCATCCTACAGCGAAGAACCGAAGAGGCGGCCAAGTGTTTGGAACAGACGCGCCTCCAGTCCACCCACGTCTTTAGCGAGGAGTTCTCCGTCTCTGAAGACCTTATGGGACTAGCAATCGGCGCGCACGGGGCCAACATTCAGCAGGCGCGTAAGATCGATGGCGTGCTAAACGTCGAGTTGCTCGAGGACTCCTGCAAGTTTCGAGTGACAGGTGAGAGTGACGAAGCCGTACAGAAGGCCAGGCTTATGCTAGAATACGCCGAAGAGAGCAACCAGGTGCCTCGCTCGCTTGTCGGCAAGGTCATTGGCAAGAACGGCCGCTTCATTCAGGAGATCGTCGATAAGTCTGGAGTGGTCAGGGTCAAGATCGAGGGTGACAACGAGCCGGAGCCGTCAGCACCGCGCGAAGAGGGCTCAGTCCCGTTTATTTTTGTCGGGACCAAGGACGCCATCGCCAATGCTCGTATGTTACTCGAGTACCACCTCACACATCTCAAGCAAGTGGAGCAACTTAGACAGGAGAAGCTCGAAATTGACCAGCAGCTAAGGAACATTCAGGGATCTTCCCAGACGTACGACAACAGCGATTATGGTGGACACCACCCCGGCCAGCATCACTACCCTCAGCGCGGAGGAGGCGGTGGAGGCGGACACAGGGGTGAACGAGGAGGTTATCGTGGCGGGGGGCGGGACTCACGTGGCGGTGGCCGTGGTGGTCGCGGTCAGTTCCGCGGTGGTTACGGTGGCGATCGATTGGATCGTGACGAGGACCGCCGAAGTGGCGACCGCGGTGGCGGCAGAGGACCTCGTGGCAGAGGCGGCCGTGGTGGGCGCGGGGGCGGAAGATTCGAAGACAGGGGAGGACGCGGGGGTGAGCGAGGATACCGAGGTGGAAGCAAGAGAGGTGGCAGGTTCCGAGGAGGAGACAGAGGGGGTGGCGAAGTTGACAGTGGAGACAACGCAAGGTATGATAACGAAGCAAATTGTACCGATTGTGCGATTGAGGAAGACGTATATGAATTTTTCAGTTACCAAGGCGAAGAGCGAGTGAACGGCCAGAGTTCTTCTGATTCCGGTCCACCGACGCAGCAGTCTGCGCCGCCGCGCCAGAAGCAGGCGGGCAGCAACGTCGGGTCCTCGGCAAAATCGTCTGCGGCCGCGGCCGCAGTTGCGGCTGGACCCACCCACAGCGGTGACACGGTGGCCACTAACGGAAGCGAGAGCAACGACATGACGCCAGCGGTCTCTTCAACTTCCTCCTCCAGTCGATCGCAGGGAGCATCCAAAAAGAAGGGCAGCGGCGGAAAAGGAGGCACACATCAAGGCAACGGCAACAACGCAGCCCCGACCGCAGCCGCGGCGGCCGCTGCCACCGCGCCGGCGACGGCCGCGGCCAAGTAAAAATGAAGAGCTTGAGTGAAAGAGCGAGTGAGTGTCAAGAGTGCCGCTGTCATCTCCTACTCCTTGAGGATCGAGGAGGCCGCGAGATTGTGTTTAGGAAGAATGTGCGAGGTAACTTTCACTTTGTGGAAAAAAGGACGTCATTAAATTCAGTAGTGGAAGAAGATGCTAAAAGGATGCCTTTTCAGAAGTCCTTTTTACTTATGCTGATAATGATATCTAACCTGACTTGTTTGCTCTTTCTCATCCTTTTGTTATTTGCAATAAACTTATCAGTTATAATGTTAGGGGTCACAGCGACAGACGATGGAGATTCTGCGAGATCTTTGCACAGTCTTCCCCGCGATGGTGGAGTCTTGGCCGGGCAGGATCTCGTGGGTAAAGTGGTAGCGCGATGCTCCACTCATGACGTACAGACTGCGACGTTTGACCAGACAGTCCACCATCTGGCACCGGTCCTCGTCCAATCGGAACCGGAGGATGGCGTCGCTCAGCAGGCTGAGGACGGCGACGGTGTCGCCGCAGAACCTCGCGCTGTCCACGTGGGGCTTGATGAAGCCCTCGTGAGAGAGATCCTGAAATGCGAGGCAGTTGCGAGCGCAGGAGAAGTCTGGAACAGTTCTTTTGGGGGGTATACCAGAATGTGGACCATTGGCAAGAGTCGATGCGTGTTCGTAAAGGCTGTCTCTTGCAACCTATGGATCACGGCCTTGTTGGCGGTGTTCCAATGTTTCCTCTCGGTCTCGCGAAAGCCAACTATAGCCTAGTAGGAGAAGGTGAAGCAGTGACATGAGCAGCAAAACCAACACCTTTCTCGGCGCTGGATCTCACGTCATCCCAGTGGTCCTGCTGGTAGACCTGTCTTCTTAAATGAGGCTCGACCTCCTTGGCCAGACCGGCCTCCTCCTCTTCGCTCACGAAGTCCTCCGTCACCGCAAAAGATTGCGCAAACTTCTCCCTCCACTCGTCCCTCAGGCCTGGATGGAAGACCGTCAGCGGCGCGGGGGTAAACGCAGTGGAGGTCTCGGTGCCGTCTGCCGCTAGAGTGTCTGACGTGGACGTGAAGGCCCCCGCCAATAGTCTTGAAGCCGCCACTGGCGGTCGACCACTACAGGACTTGATTAGTGGACGAAGGAGCAACATGACTGCACAGCTATTGTTTACTGTTTACTTTTTTAACAAGGTGAGGTTGGGTGACATTGCCTCAACCTTTGCGAGCTCATCATAAGTAAATCATAACAGTCCTCCAGGCAGACATCTCAAGTATCGCAAGCAACCTAACAATTCATTGTACTGATTATATGGGTGAATCAGGGCCTTGCATAGCATCACCAAAGGCTGTCTTAAGCTTTAGATTGATACAGATGGTCCCAGAACAGCATCACCTTCAGTCTGGAGGCGTTGAAACGAGATGGGTGAATAGAAATGTGAAAAAGGAACTAAGCTTGCGGTTCTGCTATTTGCTATAATCACGGACTTGCAGCTCTGAGTTCTGGACGACGATGGGGGGCGACTAAGGATGGCCCCTCATCGCAGTGAGGATGCAGGAGCACAGGTATGAGTGTCACGAGGAATCATGAGCAGGACGAAGAATGGCAAGGTGACGACCGACCAGGGCGTCGAGGATGTACTGGCGTGCAAGTCAGGAACATGAAGAAGACGGCGGCGAACCGCCGTGTTGAATCAGTGTGTTTAAATGAGTTGATCTGCCTGGAGGGGCCACTCTATGTAGTTTCCGCTCACTGGGCATAGTTACACGTTATACATTAAGTACAAGTATAACACTTTTATTGAGACAAGTATAAAAAGTGAGACACAGCTGAAAAGTGACGAAGTGAACAAAGCGCGCGCGTGAGATGTTTTAGCTATGTGCTTTGGCTTGTTGCATTTGGTTCCTGAGGATGAACGTGGTCGTCAACTTCCTGTCAAGGTGACGCTTTTCGGTGGGGTCATGGGCGGAGTTCTACCGGCAGTAGCGAATCAGGTCCATCAATCTATGGAGGAGGCGATGAAGAAAGTGAAATAAACTGATGTCACGTCCGCTTACCATTCTTCTTCTCTTCCGAGTCTTCCTTGTTCGTCTTCTTGGGCTTGCCGTAGAACATCTCCTGGAGCGAGTCCAAGATGCCGCCGAGGAACAGTGCGCTGAAGAGGTTCTCCAACGGCAGGAATGGGTCAGCGATGCCGAGGAGCATCGAGGACATCTAACAATGGCGGGAGAAGGAGAAGAGAGAGAAAAAAAGAGATGAGCGCCATCTACTGCTGCTGCCGTGACCAGGATTCGAACCTGGGTTGCTTCGGCCACAACGAAGAGTACTAACCACTATACGATCACGGCTACTCGAGGCGATGCAAGTAGGGCCAGAAGAAGGCGCTTATCAACAAGGAGGTGGGCAACGAGTGGGACGGTGGCCACGTCCCACTTGCTGCAGTGCAAGTTGCACGACACCTCCCATTCCGAGGACTTTCATGAGAATTGTTGACTCTCGAGCTGGGCCTTACTTATAACTCGTTTGGAGTAATATATTACATTTATATTACCGATCATGTGATTATATGACCTAAAGTAATAATGTGACAGTAGTGTTACGTTTCTCTAAACATATTGCACATTATTTTTAATTTATGACCTTCAGGGTGCAAACTCTGAGTATCATGAAGCACCGGAGTTTTTGTTTACTTCCATGCATCATGAACATGCAAAGTTGGGCTGCGAGAGCTAATGGCTGACTAGGTTCAAGTCGGCTAAAAAGCCGGTTGGAATTGTACAGCCACGGATTGCATAGGAGTTTAGAAATAATTGTAATAGTAACATTTTGGGTCGAAAAAGACCAAATAACAAATTCAAGGTTTAAAGTAATACTGTACTCGTACAAAAGTATTGCCTCAGATGTCAAGCCATAATGTAATATTGTTGCAAGTAATGTATTACGTGAAGCCCTGCTTTTGAGCAGCCTTTAACATGCGCACGGTCTACTTCACACAAGTAGAAGTAGTTAGTTTGTATGTAGAACACACTGTACCTTGAAATACACGAAGAAGATGACGATGCCGAAGTAGACGAGGGCGTGCGGCGCGGAGATTATGTCGGTCTTCTTGTCCAGCACGAACACCAGTGAGGCGGCAATGGCGGCTTTTGTGGGACTGGAACAGTGTTGGGAGGGCTCGTGACACAATGATGACCAAGAGATGTTTCAAGTTTCTCTGCTCACTCACAAGGATGGTCTGAGGAACTCCACTGCTTCAGGGGTCCAAACTCCCCGGATGATCCTCTCTCCTAGTTTTGCGAAGGCCTCACCGTTGCCCTTGACCGTGCCGACCAGGATCATGATGAGGTAAGCGTTGGGGAACATCTTGGCCGCGTGGTTAACACCGTCAAACACTTTCTTGGCTCTAATAAGGTGTAAAATAAGGTGATAATAAGGTGTAAAATAATGCTCTAATAAGGTAAGGTGACACGCACCGTGTCAACATGGCAGATTCACCACTAAGATCCTGGAGTGTACCTACCTGTAGACCTCCTTCAGGACTGAGCAGCCGATCTTGATGGGCAGCAACTTGAAGAACTTGTAACCCACGTCGAAGGGGAGGTAGAAGATGACGTACCTGCAAGAGGTCTTTCTGACTTTTGTCGGGTATTTTTCGAGTGGGTCCCTTCATTACCAAACGGCCGTAGCCAAGAGCAACTGGTTGTTATTCTTGAAGGGCGACAGCATGGGCTCGCCCATGATGAGATTGGCCATTAAGCTGCCGGCAAACACCACGACCATGGAGGAGAACCAGCAGGAGAGTGGGTGTTTGCGGCTAAACGGAATCGCACCTGGAAAACGATGTTCGGGCTCACTTCTTCTCCCCTTGCGTCAGCTTCAATCAACCACTCACCCGTCCCCAGGTCCTCCCTGATGGCGAGCAGGCAGACGGCCGAGTGAGCCAAGTCGAAGTAGGGGTACATCTTCAACTTGGTCACCTGGTTAGCCACGTCCAGGAAGGCCTCGGGATCCATCTTGAAGCTCTCGGTCTCTGTGTAAGTAGAATAACTTTCAAATTCCTTCGACTTTGCAGCTTCAGCACTGATGTCGATTATTGGATGTTCCTCGCTGCAGCTGCTGCCTCCATGTAGGGGAGCAAGGCGAGTAGGGGGGGCGAAGGCGAGGAGGGCGAGGAGGGCAAGGGGCGAGAAGCCGAGGGGAGAGCGAAGGCAGAAACGGACGAGTCGCCCAAAAATCGAAAGCCGCCCGCGTACAGGCCGTGGACGGACTGCGCGCTCGCGCTTTAGGCGCGCTTAACGTCCATGAAGTTTCACTAGTAGAAGAAGTTGTTGCTGTAAGATTTAATCAACGTCTCTTCGCTTGGAGCGCCATTCATTCGGTCCTTCACAACGTCTTGAACAAATGCGGTCATGCAAAAAGCACAGGAAAGCGCATGGTATCCGGATCAGCGCAGCAGCGACAGCAACAACGCCAACGCCAACTCCAGCGGCAGCGGCAACGGCAGCAGCATATCGAACTCTTGCTCTCCCAAGCGGAAAGTAGCTGCTTTCTCACCCGCCACCGTGGTCATGCTACAGAAATTTCGCGCTCTTTGCTAATTCTAACCTGCTCTTGTACCATGTACATAATGTATTCTATCATAGTACGTAGGTATGAGTATTTTGTGCATGCCTTTCCAGGACAATTGTTGCAGAAAAAAAACCAGACTTCAATTGCAGGACCAGATTGAACAAGGCTGCGTCAAGCTTTTTGCATGAATGCACATAGCACTTCTGTCCTCTCACTGATGCATACCAACTGCAACGTGCAGCTGGCAATCACGACTCTATCGGAGAAAAGACATCGCATGGGTTTCATTGTACTTGAGCATGCGATGCTGTCTTGATGCATTCGTTGTCAGCTCAGGCGAGTGGTGAGATCGACTCCAGAAATGTTTGCTGATACCATACAGGGTGCGCCTTAGTTGTCTTCATCGGACTGGACTGACTGAATTTCGCCGGACTTGAAGTGGAGCAAGACCAACAGAGAGCTCAAGCACGCCTTCTATTAAACAACTTTCTGAATAGGACGCGTCAGGGTCATCATGCACGTGCAAGCAGGTCCTGGACCAAGATTATGCTGCAGGAACATGCGAGGGCGGCCTGACTGGCCGGTCTCAAGCCGCCAGTGAGGCCATGCAACCTCGCATGCTTCCGTTGTATCATCTTGGCCTGACACCTTCGCCCACACGACCTTCATATTCACTATCAGTCTTGCTGCGCAGCATGGACTGACTGAAAGTCCAGCAGAATGAACATTTCCTCGGGACAAAGACAATCAGCCTCCAGTTTTGGACAAAGAAAGTCTTTTCTTGGACGAATCCACTTTTCTGGCCTAGACAATCAGTGAACGAGAATGAAAAAAAGTTACTTTTCTTCACTGATTTCACTTTTGGGGCTGACTTACTATAATGCATGCCAGCATATAACAAAGCCACCCATAGCGTTTACTTTCGTACAGAATTGCTTGACTATCATTTGACCACCTGCCCGGATAGTTACATAAGAAAGTCCTTGACTGCGGAGATTGCACTGACCAACACCAAGGAGATCCTTCCTGCCGGTGATCATTTCGCCAATCTTCTGCATCGATGACTTGTCATGGTGAGAGGCCGACCTGTCTGCGGAGATGAGTTGCTGCACATGTGCGACCTATGAGCTCATGACCACGTCTCTCTGGCTTTCTTGGCCGCAAAGTGGATTTGTCAAAGAAAGTCTCATCTTCAAAAACAAATAAAGTCTTTTTTTCCTTTTGCGCATTTTCACTTGGGTCGTTTTTGCCACGAGTGCTTCGCACTGGCAAAAACGGCCTTCCCGACCCCAGTGAAAATGCGTGCGTAAAAAAAGTCCTGCTTATTTTTTCGAAGAAATAGTTTTTGTTCCACTCTCTTCTTTTCTGTCATTTATTCGCACAGGGGGGGGGGGGAGAGCACATATGAAAGAACACTTTCATTGAGAGATTGAGCTTGAAAAAAACTGTCATTGGTGCCTGGACGTGAGACAGAATTAGCCAGAAATGACAGCATTTGACTTCCTTCGGCGATCTGACTGATAAAATGATTCGAAGTCTTGACTCTTTTTTGTCCGAGGGACGACAATTTCTCATTCGCCTCGTCAGAGAAATCCCGGACTGCTTGGGATGATCCTCACACACTCTGGACGCACGAGCCGTGAAAGATTTAGTGCGCTCTGTGTCCACTCGATTATGCCGTCGTCTGTAATACACAT
>JAAUXU010133365.1_pt1 | contig 23875 bp, 19 predicted proteins | sample 7278151 | NCBI WGS metagenome assembly JAAUXU01 (sample SAMN14350113, study PRJNA611818) | marine sediment metagenome | isolation source: surface marine sediment (1.8m) | place: French Polynesia: Moorea | collected 2018-08 | reverse complement strand
TTCATGGCCATAAGGAAGTCTGCCAGCAAGCAACAAAGAGTTTGCAATAATTGGCAAATGGCTACACTAGACATGTATGTCTGCTTCCTCATGTTGCCAGACTTCCTAGACCATATATAAACTCCTGATGCCAAATACAAACCATCCAGTCTAGAATTAGACACTGCCTCAGCCTCAACTCTATACACATGGCAAAAACGCTACAATATATATATATATCAGGCTAGGTTAAAAAATTGAAAATTTTGGAATTTGACTGAGGGCATCATAAGTTTGTTACCTAATGCCGAATGGTGAAGATGTAGTCAAATGGTTTCCCAAAAAATATTTTTTGGACCCCCCTCCATGGCAATAAAGTTTTACTACATAACCAGGTCTCAGATTTTGAAAGCCCTGTAACAAAGTTGCCAGCACTTTGTTTTTTGTTCCATTTGACTGCAGTGCTTCAGTTTTGCATCTAGAAAGTAACTGAGCAGGTCCACATCAAATTTGTGATGTTGACCTAACGTATGTTGATCTAACATCCTTATGTACTGTGTCTAAAATAATTTGAAGGCAGACAGGGGACCCAAAAAATCATTTTTTTCATTTCATTTTACTAGAAGGTCTTCATGTGGATTCTGGCGACAAATCTAGGACGTAGAAATTAAAAAAATTGACCTAGCCTAATGTATATGTATCAATAGATTAATAAAAAAACCCTTTCAATCTTCTTCTCGCTCTTCTCCTGATGGTTCAGGTCTCCGTGGAAGAGGCTTGCTCGTCTTGCTTCGACTGTGACTTCTCTGATTCAGCCCTCCGCAGGCCCTCGGGTGAGTTAGTCCATTTCTACCTACTTCCTGCACCAGCGACTTCACCAACCACTTCTTCACGTCTAACGTTGCAGGGAGTCGCCGCCTGTCGGTGGGGGCCATGGTGAGCTTGTCCACCTTGAGGTCCGAGAGCGGTTCCAGGCTGGCGCACAAGACGATTCCCATCATCAATCCGCTCGTCAAGAATCCAAACTGGCCAAGTAAGATCTGGGAAAAAAGAAAAGAAATTTGGCACCTCTTGCCAACATCTTGATCCTGCTAGATTTGGAGAGAACGTCCAACCGTGGCCTGATCTCCATGGTGGTGTTGGCGTCGGCAGACGCCCTCTGCGCGCCAGTGACGCCGATCATGGACTGGACTCCACCTCCGTAAGGGATCACTTTGCTAAAACGTATGCACATGTACAACGTTGGCATCATTGCCAGTGACCGCATGGACGAGATCAGCGTCATGAACAATTATTTCGGTATCGGCATCGACGCCAAGATCAGCCTGGATTTTCACAATAAGAGAGAGGAGTCCTCCAAGCAGCTGTCCAGGGCCAAGAACTACATGTGGTACGGCATGCTCGGGAGCAGGGAGCTCGTGCAAAAGTAACAGTGCAGAGTAGTCCTGTCCACGTTCGTCACGTTAACAATTTCTTTTTTTTTTGGAAAAAAAGGACGTACAAGAACCTAGAGAAACGCGTGATCCTGGAATGTGACGGAGAAGCAATCCCGTTGCCATCGCTCCAGGGAATCGTCGTCCTCAACATCCAGAGCTTCATGGGCGGAACTAACTTCTGGGGAAGCGTGAAGGACGACAATATCTTCCTGCCGCCTGGTTTCGATGATGGCATCTTAGAGGTCAGTATACCGAGGTTGACGTAAAATGAGCACTTACCTGCCAAATATACGTACCCATAATTGTGCATTTCATAACTGTTAGGTCGTTGCGGTGTTTGGTTCGATTCACATGGGCGCTTCTCGTATCATGAATCTCCAGCGTCATCGAATCGCACAATGCAGATCTGTTGTCATCAGAATCTTGGGCAGTGAAGGCGTGCCAGTGCAGGTGTTTAACTTTTATTACGTAATAATGCAAACGACGTCACTCAGCTACTTTCAGGTGGATGGAGAGGCTTGGGTGCATCCACCGGGAATCATCCGGATACTCCACAAGAACAGGGTCCAGCTCATTTGTAGAGACAGAGTAAGTAAAAGGCGTACAGGGTGCTTCATATGCAGCTTCAGGCACTACTACAATCCGCAAGGTCGTAGTAGATTGATCAAGGAACACCTACACCTACAGTCAACACTGACTTATGAACAGTCCAAAAGCTAGCTAGAATCCTCATGAACTGAGTCAAATTTCAGCCATCAAGCCCGTGTTCATCAGGATCAACATTTCCAAGGATAAACCTGTGCATGCCAGTCAGACAGTTATTGACCAAGCCAAGGACTTGAACAAGTGTGATCAACATGTCCAACTTTGCCGGGTTCACCCACTCGATTTCTCCAGAGCTCTTTCAAGCCTTTTTTTTCACTTCTTCAGACCATGGAACAGCAAATTCGTTCCGGCTCCAATTCTCGTGCCTGGTATCGCGAACACGCTCATCCAGTCCTGCTACCCCTGGATGAAGAGGAAATGCACCTTCTCAGGTCGTAATGGCGTCGCTGATAACTGCATTGGCGTCGATCTGACAAACGTCTTCCTTCAGGTTCCTGGTGGGCGCCTCGAGGCAGTTGCTGCACTACCTGCTGCTGCTGCATCACGCCCTGGATGGTCAAGAGGGACGAGACCTCGCGTCTCTGGCCAACGCCCTTCAAGGTAAAGCAGCAATCACTCACTTTATTGCGATTTCACATACTATGGGTGACATTTTGGCCTTGTTCCTCGTGCTGGCAGTGAATTCCATGACGCAGTTCAGGCACTCCCTCGGGTCTATATCTGCTTGGACTCCACTGGCTTTTCACAAACTGTCGGTTTACATTTTGGCCTTCTTTCTCTTCCTTGTCATGAAATTCATGACGGCATTCCAGAACTCCTCCGAGGCCAATCTCTGCTTGAGCTCCTCCGTCTCGGCGATGTTGGCGGCGCGAAGCGCCGGAACATGCGAACGACGGATGAGACGCTTACACGCCAACACAGACTGTGTATAGTAAAAAAAGTGATAAAATAAAAAAAAACATTCAAAGTCCGTACATCTCTGGGCATCCCAGCCAAAGCTTCCAGCTTCTGGGATGAGCTGCTGTGGAAGTCCTCCCTTGAAAAAACTGTTGTGACAAGGCCACAGGCCTCAGCCTCTCTGGCACTCACTTTCTCATTCAGACAAAAAATTTCCAAGGACCTTCCAGGCCCGAACAGCCTTGAAAGAGTAAAATATGTGTTTAAAGACAGAAAAAGTGGGCCTTGAAGGCCTCCTTTTAGGCTTCTATCTCGACTTAACGAAATGACCTGCCTTGGAAAAGTGTAAGTCGAAGTTCCTTCGGGAGACTGGCCCAATTCGACAAACGGCGTATGGAAGGTGGCATCCTCGACGGCGTACACCAGGTCACACAGACCCAAGAGGGTGACCATCACGCCCACCGCGGGGCCATTCACCAGGGCGACAAGAACCTGTGTCATAAGTGCCCATAATAGTGCTAGTACGAGGAAGGAAATGGTCTAGCGTAAAAGAATTTGCAAGCGCTTGAAAAGTTTATCTGCAAAAAAGTCGAAAATTGCCAATGTAACTCAGAGCATCAGAAAGACTTAGGACCTCGTAAAGCAGAGCAATTTTCCTTGATTAAACTAAGAGCAAAGGAGAAGAAAGGAGGCAGCTGCTGCAGCAGCATGACACTGATAAAATTAAGGCCGAACAGCATTCTCATAATCAATATCTCAAGTCTTTCATACACTTAATAACACGAAGCGTGAGGACCCGGTTTTTGCACTTGTTGGAGACACGCAAAAATAGAACCAATGTGTAGCAATGGACACGGGGACTCCACACTTGGCGAAGCCCATTCCTTCAATATGCTATGCGATCTATATTTGGTGCCAGAGTTGGTTTTGTGCCAAGATTAGACACAAAACCACGAGACATCACGGGATTGGTCCTGCCAATTCCTGATGGCAACGCAGCTTGTCCAAGATGTTGGACCTTGGCTCGTTGGACTCCATAGCTTTCAAGCGCAGGACAAAATTGGGGTTTTTTTTCTTTCCTCGTCTGTTTACGTCTCCCACCTGCAGCGTCATCCGTGATCAGCAGAGTTTCGCTCCAACATTGGACTTAAGGCCAAGGACGGCATCGATGGGATAGATCCCACCAAATACTGATGCCAACTCAAGTAGCCTAAGAAGGTGGACTTTGGCTCGTTGGAATCGAGCTTGTCAATATGATTACTGAAGTCAGTTTCAAAACACCTTGTATACATTGAAAGAATTGTTCCAGATTGATCTTATAATTAATGGAACTGCCAAGCTCTGCTGGATTCAGGGCTGACACTTTGAAACCTAAGGACGCTAAATGAGGATCACACTGATGATTCCCTTCGGTCGGAAACCAAGTCCAGCACAAGCCTTTGGTAGTAAAAAAGTGATTTCATGTAGGGGAAAGATTCTGCCTGCCTCATTGTTGATTTGCTTACTTTGGGAAAGTCGATGAAAGCGTCGACAAAGGTCTTGAAATTGAAGCTTCCTTGAGCAGTAGCCTCCGAGACGTCGTCCACCTCCTTGCTGAAAAAGTTGTTCAGGTCATTCCCGCTGGAGAAATAGTCGCCGGTGCCTCAAAAAAAGGGAAGTCAACCTCAAACACGTGGATTCTGGCACTATTTTGGTCGCAAATCAGCACGGAATTCAAATTTCACAGTTGCAACAGCGACGCGGAAACTTTACAGAGGGACAACTTTTCTGCCACCTAGCCTATAGCTCATCGGCATCGCGACTGGCAAATAGCAAACCTATCCGTGCTAGTCAGTCTGTGACAAGAAAAAGGCTGGAAAAACGTTGTGTTAAACCCGTCCAACTTGCGCAGGTCCACTGAAGAGACCAGAGCATTGCCAAGAATTTGGACTCTTGTCCAGTGGTTCCCCTTGGATGCAGTAGCTCGATTAAGCCAAACGTGGTCATGTCAACGTACCGGTGATGGCAAGAATGACAGTGTTTGTGTCGTCCTCCGCCTCCTTCATGACTTTGACGATGTCCAGGAACATCTGAGTGCTGATAGCATTCTTCCGGGCCTCCACATTGAGCCTGAGGGTGCGGATGCCGGAGTTTGAGCGACTCACGACAAGACCCGGGTATTGGGTGCACATTCTATTGTTTCGTGTACAGCTGTCAATAGAGCTTTTGCTTGGAGTCTGCTGTCACTGACGTCTCAGTGTTATCTTGCAACGTGTACTTTCATACAGGGATAGCAAAAGCCAATGTTTTGCCCTACTGTTCTACTGTACTGTTCCAAATGTACCAAAACACAGTTCTTGGAGAAGTAATTTCCACGGGAAACTTCAACCACGAGCAGAACTCAAACATTTATGGGGTTGATTATACATGAAATCGGTCATTGGGACATTGAGACACAAGGTCCAGCATCACGAGCAACTTTGCGTTTGCGCTCAAAGTGTAGCAAACAGGGTGCAACAAAAAAATTTTTCACATTATGTTAGTGTTTCTTCTTTATAGCAATTGGCTGAAACTCTCTGCAGGTCAGCCCTGAACCCCTCCGGACCCTGAAGGACCCCTTGGCCCTTTTAGCAACGCAAGTGATTCCACCGATTTGTCAGGCAACCTCTCGTTGCATAACCAAAGTGCATAACCACTGACTCGTGACCTGTTCAGCCTTCCACCAAATGTTGAATGGACTTTGTTTTTGCGGACTGTGCTGAGATATGACTTTTTTTGCTCGCATTTGAGTCTTGGACATTGCTCGTAAAAAATTAGATCTCCATCGATTTCAAAATTGCATTATATGACGCTCAAACAGTGGAATTGCACAGTTTTTTCCATATGTCGCTAATTCTTGAGCACCCGGCGCACACAGCAGGACACAAATGACGGGTTCTCTGCTGGTTCAAGCTCGTGAGTCTAGAATGACGTCTCGCGCTTGTTCTCTTTGCCAGAGTCCATGTCCTCGATCCCCGCGGACAACGTGGTCTCACTGCCTGCCGCAGAGTTTCGGCGGAGGGCGGCCGTCTTCGTCTACCACCTCCGCTCGTGCATTGCTTCGTGCAAGCGGACGCTCGTGGAAAATCTGCAGGTAGGATATTAGCAAACAAGTACTGATGTTATTTTTTCTTAAATCAATGCTTACTTCAGGAGGCCCAGTCAGACATTGCGGGGAAACTGAGCCAGAGCATCTACTGGGTCGAGTCGCTCCTCAGCAAGTGCCACGAGGAGGGGGAGCTGCTCTTCTTCACCATCAGGGCAGAGCAAACTCACGTACGTCAAGTGTTACAACCGTCTTGCATAGATTTATCATTATGTAGTTATACTCATGAATGTGCACATAGTCACATTCTCATTTATGCGACTACTGAACCATCATCATAAAACAATCATTTATGATGTTCTTCAGGATACGGGACGTCGTCCCTCATGGTTCCGTCTCTTTAATCGCGGCTCCTCTGCGTCTATCGGTGGTCTTGGGGCAGGCGGCAGCGGCTCGTCTTACACCAGCGCGGCTGCCTCTACCTTCGGGAGCAGCGGCTGCCCAGGTTTGAGCGGTGGGATCGGGGGCGGTGGGAGTGGCAACAGCGGTGGAGGGGCGCATCCCGGAGGCGTGGCTGCCTCTGGTGGCAGCTACAGCGGCTTGAACCCCGGTCACGCCTCTTTGGCTGCGCTGGACGCTGCAGCGGCCGCAGCTTCCGCCTCCGCCTCCGAGGAGAGGAGCTTCGGCGGCAAGAAAAAGGGAGGACCGAGCAGCTGCTTGGTGGAGGTGGTGCTCAACTGGTCTCCACAGGTGAGTGTCGCATCCACATACTCGGGTCTGTCCCACCTGCGGACGAAGTAGTTCTTGCAGGATGTGTGCCAGTGGCTGGAGAGCATCGGACTCCCTATGTACTGCCACGCCTTCTTGGAGCACGAGATTTCGGGGACAGAACTGCTGTCGTTAGAGAGGAGGGACTTTAAAGATGTTGGTGTTACAAAAGTAAGTGTGCCGAACATGGAGAGAAATTTCATTTCGCTACATCCCTACCATCGTCACATTTTGACAAAAGTAACAGTTATGTAACTGGTCACTCATTGTGTCATACGTTGAATTTGAAATGCTTGAATTTTGAAGATATAGCAAAATTTAAGCGATACTCTAACAAAACTACTCCCAAAGTCGAGACTTTACTTCACGGGCGTCTTCCCTTGGCTGCAGGTCGGCCACATCAAGCGCCTGCAGCACGGCGTGAAGGAGATCCACCAGGGGAAACTGCCGCCGCGGCTCTTGCATGGCTCCTGTAGCACGACTACGGCAACGACGACATCTTCTTCGAACGCGGCGGCCGTGGCGGCAGCTTCCGCTGTTGACGGCGGTGGGTCGCCGCACGCGCAACAGACACAGCCGAATCAGACGTCCCAGCCCATCGTGACGGTGACGGCGGCTCGCTCGCCGGTCGTCGTCACCGTGCATGCAGCCCCTGACGACGAATAAGTCCTCACCTGTACAGGCAATGGACGGTGTACTCGACCATGCACGACCAGTACCGATTGTACTACCACATCCATGTACTTTACAACCGCTATAGCATGCTGCAGAGTGATGGCACTGCACTTACGTACAGCATCTCACGGAAGTGAGTACACCCTTTATGAAGATCGCTTTGTAACTTTTTTTAATAGTTGCAGCCGAAAATACGAGCATTGCACAGTGGCCTTCTCCAATAGGTGTGCATTTACAAAACAATCAGTTTTCGAAGTAACAAAAATGTTTTAGTCATAATTCAAAAGTATTCACCAGAGAGAAAAATGAGTAAGGGTGTACTCACTTCTACGAGGTACTGCTCCTGTATATATACTATACACCAAATAAGGTTATATGCTGACTATGTACCTCCTTCCGGTTTCATTTTATCAAACGTTTTCGACTTTGCAGCCTATGGGAGCCCAGGCGACCCGAGGGTGGTAGACAGAGGTTCTCAAGGTCCCTGAAGGCTGTGAGGTCGAAATAAGTGCAAAATAGCTGCAGCCTTTTCCAGAATGGGGTCTCTCAATTGACTTTGTCGACTTTAGCGCTATGCATTCGGTACAACTACTGTACCAATCACGAGAGACCTCCAGTGGGTGGCAGCAATCACGTCCATCGTTCTCTGGAAGTATCACTTTATTTGGGTCCGTGCATTTGGCAAAATTAGAGCTGAACCCAGCCAAGAATGCCTCGTCTTCTGTACGAGTGAACCAAATGCCAGATAATTTTCCATACCTTTTCAGCCCATTCAGCCATACAGCCCAGTGTGTTCAGCACAGTGAAAAAGCGCCATTTCGGCCGGCAGCTAGGCAGCCCAGCATCTTTATGCGTAAGTGGCGTCAGAAATTGCACCTCCGGGAGCTCCAGCAATTGGTACAGTGGTTTCATACCGACAGTAAACTTAAGTTGATAAAGTCAAATTTATACACTGAGCCGAAATTTCTGCTTGACGGTCTTGTCTTACTTGTTGGGAGTAGAAAATACGCAAGCTGTTGACACTCTCACAAATACTTTATAGTCCGGAAAAGCGGTCTACAAAGTAAACGAAGCCTAGCACTATGTTGCTTAACGTTAGGATTTTCTACTGGAATTTTTGGGAAAACAATTTCGCATAGAATTACAAATATCATTACTGCAAAGTCGGACCTTTCTGTCCGAGTCAATTTGTCTTGTCCGAGGCTTAACATTGTCCGAGAGCTAGCAATATACATATTAGGGCGTTTCAATTTATCAATGACTTAAAAGTCATTTAAGACTTTTTTTTAAAGAAACATCAATGTTTTGACCTGTTGCCAATTTTTAAGCCTGAAAAAAATTGAAACACCCTAATATGTATACATGTGTGTGTTTATGGTTGCATTCATGTATGTACAATAGGCTAGACCATTGTTTATACCTTTCTTCGTGCTATATTTGGTCCAAGACTCCATTTCAATACATTCCAAGCAAATATAATGAAGAGGTCATCAGGTTTTCGGGCCCCTTTTTGCCTTCACTATGCACATGAGGTCAATAATGCAAATTTGAACTGAACCTGTGTGGATACTGTCCAGATTCCAAACTAAAGCACAGCAGTCACGTGAAAGTGAAAAAAAAGCTTTGCCTCCAAACCTTCCACATGTGAACACCATGTTACGTTCTGGACTCATGTAGTGAATCTTTATTTCAAGAAAGGGGGGTCATTTTTTTACTGCATCTGCAAAATTTAGCACAGATCAGCAAAATTCTAAATGTTTTATTTGTTGGTCAAGCCCAGTGTATGTACATATATTTAAACATATACACATATGCACATTCGCAAACATTTTTACATCAGTTCTAGGCTGTTATCGTTGATTTTCTGAGCGTGCAGGGTGGGCACGGACACCCAAAAGCCTTCAAATAGCACAGACACCACGGTTATGTCAAAACCCCAATTTTTATTTTTTTAAAAATGTATAGCATGTTACTATTGATACTTGTGATATAATGTGAATGTACCTTTTTCTCAGACCAAATACTCATAAGTCATATAATCTGAAAATTATTCACGTAAGCTTTAAAACTATATATTCACAGTGCCAGTTATGGGACTCAATTTCCTGCAAGTTGGGCAGGGCCGCACTCGGCCGGTTGGACTCTGCCCAACTTAAGGAACATTAAGTCCTATAAAAGGCACTGTGGATTTTTAGTTTGATTTTGAGGTTTCTTGATAATTATAAGTTAAGAAGGATATAAACTTGCGGGAGTTTGAGTGTTGGATCATTTCTCGGACAAGCATACAAAAAGGGGCAATTATTATCAGGAAACCTGGAAGTTAAAGAATTAAAAAGAAATTAAACACCACTTCTATGTCTACCCGGTTAACAAGCTTAAACAATATTTCTATACTTACCAGTGCAACCAGCTTTGACGATATTTCTATATGAATCAGTCTAACTAACTTAGACCAGATTACTGCCTTCAGGAATCCTGGTGGCATGGCAAAAATTATGTCGGATTATGAGTGGATTAAAGAGCAAAATTTGTCGTCAAGTGTTTAAAAAATGAGCAGTAAGGTGGAATACTGATAAGTGGGTAGCAACAATGTAAGAGCCTATGTGCGCATCAGAAAAAGTGGGACCTCTTATAAACCATTGAAATCTTATAAATCAGTAAGAGTAAGCTACAAGAAGGTGCTCTGCAGGTAGGAAAATGACCTTGCTAGTCCGTGACAAGAGGATGTTGGTGCTCGACTAGCACAGGAACAGCCACCACAGCAGGATCTCCGCCACCGAGAAGAAGTTGCTCAACCTCCTTTGAGCCTCACAACTATGAGGGCCACCAAACCCCACCCCAGGTTCTAGCTCTAGTCCGCGGTTGTCAAAGATGGTAGGAGGCCAACCTTCATCTTTATAATGGAGAAGGTAGACGACTTCTTCCCCTACCCCATGAAGATCAACATCAAGACCGACAGGAGCTACTCGAAGGGTGGCAACTACTCCTCAGTGCACTCCCTGCACAAGTGGACTAAACGCTGATCTTGATCACATTGGATAGAATCCAAACCAGACCATTGCTGAAAGATCTCCCTCCCTCACTCGTCGTAACAAGTGAACCCTGATATTAAAGTGAATTTTTGAACCATTCCAGATGAAAAACATCAGCCCCAAAATGTGAAAAACACGTAAAGGGCATATTTTGCACAGAACTGTTTAACTTTCCCGGGGGCAGTTATTAAAAAACAGTGTGACAACACAACATCATTCACATTCTCTGGAAATTGCTTTGCCTCATATTACTGAGAATCAGCCTGAAATGGAAACGGACGAACGACAGCGTTGCCATTGCAGCTGTGTTAGAGAGTTGCCACTCAGCGTCACGCAGACTCTGCCACTGCACTGCTCTTCGGCACCCGTCTTACCAGAGAGAAGACACAACGCGTGGAAAATCTGTCACAAGATCTCAAAATGTGCCTTGCTTAAATTCGGAAAATCTTAACAAAATATGGACTAACTTAAGCTCCTAAAAATGCAGACTTTCCTCGTAAGTGGATCTGGACAAGCTGATCTACCAAATGACCAAACTTTCCCTTTTTGCTTCTTCCATCGCTGGAGCGCGTCGAACTTGCCGGCGTAGGCCGACTTGACCTTGATGAACTCGGTGAACGTGGTGGCCTCGTCACCGTCAGTTTATGCCACTATGCGATCTACTCGGCTTGAGTGGATCAGAAATCCACTTATCAGCATTCCAGTAGCAAACTTTTCTTCCTACTATATCAAAGTGTCTTTATGTTTTTATATTTAGACATTTCCTAAGTGTCCGTGCCCACCCTGTTTGGGTGAGTTCTTGGCTTTCAGGGGTACAGGATTTTTGCCTTGATACACGCGGCACTTAAGTCCCCCTCCAGAAAGAGAAATCTGCTAGTGTAAAGCTGCCCTTCAGTTGTAATAGTGTTACTTGTCATAATATTTCTTGTTTAATCTTTCATGCTGGACATTCCAATTGCGTTGAGGAGCTGTCAGCGTTTCCAATCAACTGCGAAAGTTCTTCTATGAAAGTTCCAAAGGGTTTTTGCGTGTGTCCTTAACTGTGGAAAAGGAGAAAAGTGTCAACTGTTCTTATGCACATCCTTTTTCATCACTTTCCAAGTGCATGTCCAATCTTACGCTTACGTCCTCTGTGAACCCCTTCATGAACAACGAGCACCACTACATCCCTACCTTCATCGTCGTCGTAGTAGTCATGGTCATCGTGTGCTATTGCGGTCATTTTTAGTTGCTCCTTCTCTGTACTCTCGAAGACGTCTGTGATTATGCTATGTTGCCATTAAAAACTGTCCCTAGTTGTGAGAGTACAGGGTGACCAACAAGGTCGCTTACTTGAAATCCAAGTAGTTTTAATCTGACAAAGCCTTTGAACAAACTACTCGATGTCGACGTTCCTCAAAGATTTGCTCAAAGTGACCTTTTCTGGCCTTGGTGGGATTCCTTAAACGCTCGTGAAGGCCTGGCACAACTCGATGTTGTGCCCCCACCCCCTACTGCATCATCACGGAGGACGTCAGGGCCTCCAAGTGCAACTTTGCATGAGTGACGTCTCCGGAATGAGTAACATCAGCACTTGTTTTTGTCAAGAGGTCTTGTTAAAAAGACACAAAAAAGGAACAGTGGAAACTCTGTCGCAAGAGCTTGTTCGTCACCCTGTAAAAATTCTTCACTTCCTGGCATTTCACCACTTTATTTATATCTAAGTTCTGTGGAGCAGCAGGCTTGCTTATAAAATCTTGAAGTTTTCGCATGAAAATCTTGAGGATTTCGCTTAAAAATTTTGAAGTTTTCGAGATTTGAAAATCGAGAGTTGCTGAAGAAGAAAGTAAAAGTGTATCCGTTTTGGAAAGTGGATTCTCTGCAAGTCTTTGCAGAGAAAGATGAGGCGGGCCCAATGAGTTGTACTGTGGTACCAAAATAGCACCGAAAGCCCAACTTAGTTCAGTTTTATCAAACATATAAAGCGCGAAGACTTCATGTAGTCTGTCTGTCTGTCTGTCCACGCGCTTGGCGGAAGAGCTTAAGGACCCCCGAGGACGCACAGACAGACACGCGCACACACACACACACACACACACACAAGTGGCACTTTATATTTTTGCCATTCTTTCTACCCAATGAAGTGGGTAGCGCGAGAGCGCTATAAGCCAATATTACATGAAAATCCATCTATTCACCTCCCTCCTAAAAAGTAAACCCCCAAATCTCCCAGTTTAATGAGAAACTCTGTGGCCCAAAATTATGAATGAAGGAATTACATCAATTCTGATTTGGCAATGCCAGACAGCTAGACTACGTACGAGAGGAGAGAGAGAAAACAGCGTTTCTTTCTTTAAATTCTCTAAATTTTACTGCCTCGGTGTTTGTCCACCTCCCTCCTCCCCTTGTTCTCTGCAGACAGACACGTAACCCCCCTCCCCGCCCCCCGTGCTCACGTATGTGAAAAGTTCACAACATTCCCAAGATGGCACAGATACATGTCAAAGCTGATTATAAATGCTTTTTTAGCTTTTTATTCCAATGTGCCTTCCCAACGCAATTTTTGTATCGAGTTCGCACAGTTGCAGAGAGATGTGTCTTTCTGGCTCAAAGATCATTTTGCTCGCATTTTGTAATCTGAGTCGCGTTAATATTTTTTTTCCTAGCGAGGCTTTGGAAAAAAACAGTTTGAGAGCACTATTATTTCTCTCTCTTCTCTCTGTTTGCTTGTCTGTCTGTATGCCGGTCCGTCTGTCTGTACGGTAAGAAAAGTGCAGAGGACAATATACGTATATGTTACACGACTTAGCGTCCATTCATTATATATTAAAGGTAGTTCGTTCACACAGGTATTGAAAGGATTTTTGTCAAATATAGGCATTTAGGCATTATTGGACCTAAAATGTCGCACTATTGATACTATGAAGTTGTGCCTCATATATTTAAGGACTTGCTTTTAGGTTTTGCTCTCATTTTAGATAGATCTTCGTTGGAGAAGAGTGTCCAGTAGACAGCAACAATGCACTTAAATTTTTTAAAGGAGGTGTCGGCAGTAACGTTGCTCTCACTCTTGTCCTCCGTCTCGATCTGCAAGGCCCTCACAATCACTAACAACACCGACAGTGACGGCTGGGCCGACACGTACGCCTCGGGCATAGTGGCCGTAGTGGGGGAGTTGATCCATGGCCCGTCCGCACGACCCATGCTTGGCATGGCCCCCATCACCTTGTTCAACACTATAGATGACGGAAGAGCTGATGGAAAGCTGGCCTTCAAGTTGGCTTTCAAAATCCAGGTAGGTAGATTCAGCTGTTCAGGGTGGTCGAGATGAATTCGACTAGCGTAAAAACTTCGTCAAGATCCAGGAGGGCAATGAGGGGATCGCAATCGTAACAAAGAAAGGAGTCTGTAATAATTTCAGTCGATGCTTTTACTTTCTCCATCACACAGTGGGACGAGTGGATAAATTTTTGTGCATCAATAGGATTCAGCTTTACACTCAGTTATTAGATGTTGGTGCACCCTGTAGCAGTGGTCAACAGGAACAGGAAGTATGCACTGTGTCTCGTAATCAATGCTTATATTTGGCGGCTTGTTGCTGGGACCGAACGAAGACAGATGGAGCTGCTTCGTAGTCCTTAAGGCCGCCAAGATCCAAAACGCCCACTGACGGACCGACATCTGTCGATGATATATTGAACAGTGATGGCTGCAAGTTGGCATGTCAGAAGGAGCTGCAATTCAGGGTTAGAAAACAGGCTCTTCGTGGCTTAAGGAATATTTACAATTGGCACTCAAGATCATGAGATTGGTGTCGACATGAAGATTGGCTAACTAGACATGTCAAGCGTTCAAGCTTCAGCTGCCTGAAATAAGTTGCACAGTTTTTTGCAAATGAAAAACAAGTTGCTTTTTATGGCTAAATGTCTGGTTGAGCAAATCAGTTGTTGGCCAAAGAATCTGCCATGACATGCAACAATAGGATATTTGGGTCCAACGGTGCAATGCAGTGATTCAGCAAGATTTTTATTGTCCAAATCCTTGCATAATTGAACGGGTCATGAAAATGGTGGATGATGTGACTGACTTTATTGATTGAGACATTCTGCTGGGCGCTGTGCTGAATGTACGAAAAAGATATGAGTTCATGAATATGGCGGACACTTTCAGCAAGTTTTGTAAACTTGTGCCTAATGACTTGTGAGGAAGATCAATAAAATGTGTTTGAAAATCCCCCAATCTGAGCAAAAACACTTAAAGTATAAAGTTTTCATGATGCATCTGCTCATGTGGGACAAATGTCAATATTTTCGTGATGAACATTTTTAGTCTTAGTAATTGCCGGCCAGAAATTAATAATAATTACGGGACACAGTGTGGCTAAAAGTGCGGGTTTGTTACCGCTCTAGGGCAGTGGGTTTCCAACCACGACAGCTTCCTGATGTTCAGTTGTCAGTGCTTTGGTTTCAGTCTTTTTTTTTGGGTTGATAGTAAATAGCTTTAATGTTGCTGTATCCTATCCTAATACTACAGCCTTATCACTTTCGTTGCTATTACGCACTTGACAGAGATGGACTCGTCAGGAAACTAAGTGACCGGGGAGACATGGGGTTCCTCTATGCTTCATATCCAGTGTTTCACTTTACTTTCTTGCCAGTCTGAGCTTCATTTGACGACCACGTTCTACGCCCGAGAAGAGTTGTTCTGGAAGTACCTAAGGATGCAGAGGATGCGATGGGAGGCGAACATCAACCTCGTGATCATAGACAAGGAGGAAAAAGCACTAACATATCTGAACCATCTGAAGGATCGATTCTTTACCGGAACAGGTACGAGGACGTCATGGATAGAGCCTTAGAGGTTCTTGAACTCGCTGTTGACACGCCCATTGTCTTCCTCCTTCCCCACGTTCACCTTGCTCAGCCAACCAAGGCGAGAAGGGTCCAACTCTGGCGAGTCCGTTCAGATGACTTTCCAGAGTTCTTACAAACATATTTGACTCTTCTCTAGTGGCCCTCCTTGGCCGAAGCACATCAATAGATGAACAGAACATTTATTGTTAGACACATTCTGAATCATTACCTCTGATCACACTTTTTTGGCATGACCATTATTTAAAGTCAGGAAACAACAGAGACTCCCTGACAAATGCCTCGAGAGGAGGTTGCCTCCTCTCGGGGGAGGAGGTTGACGCAGCTCGTTGACCCTGAGCAAGGGCAAGAAGGTGGAACGACCAGTGAGCATGAGCTTCTTCCAGGCCTGGGATTGTCTGACGCCAGAAGGGTGGACCTGATCTACAGGAACATCTTTCACCTCTTCGTACTCGTCGGGGACGTCGGAGAGCGCTTCTTCTCTTCCGGCTTGGCCTACTCCGCCTGGGCAGAGTCCATGGAAGAAGAGATGCAAGTGCTAGCGTTGCTGCTGCAGCCGGAGGGTCTCGTGACAAAGGTTGGGATAGTGAGATCGATCTTGATGACGTCACAGCGTACAATCGAGCATCTCTTCTCAGGTCTGGTGGCACAAGTCAGAGCCCGACGGCTTGAGGATCATGAGGCTGGTGAACCAGTGGACACCGGTCACCAGGTCCTTCCGAGACAAGAGGTTCCTCTTCCCACCCTTGCAACAAGTCTATTCCAACCTCAAGGGTCGGAACTACAAACACCCAGTCATGCATAAGCCACCGTGGAACTATGTAAAGTACGGTACGTAATAAACATGGACAGCACAAGAACATCCAATTGTTCTGAAAGTAATTATCAGAAGAATTAACGTATATCAAATGTTGGGATAGGTTCAAAAGAGATCAACTTGGACAGTCATTGAGTGTGCTGAGCTTCTTTCCTACCTAATGATAAAAATGAGACGAAACAGCAGTTAATAACTGCAGGGAAAACAATTGTTTCACTTTTGTTAAACATTGAACTCGTGTATTCGTGACATGAGCAAGATAGCGCGAAATATTTGTTTATTGTCCTCTGCTAGTTTGCAGGGTCTAATGTAGCGCATTATAGGCACAGTGTGAGAGTGAAGACACGTTCTCGTTTAAGAGGCAGGCTCATGCAGTCACTCTTACCAAAAACAAAACAAAACAAAAGACCGGCAGCGCTGCCAGATCGTTGCTGCTACAACAGCTTACTTTATACGCCGCAAACTTGACTTTTTTCGCAACATGTAATTTTCATGCATCAATGCGCAAATTGTGCAATAACATGCAAACATGCATGCACGGATGCAACAACCTGTAAATTATTCAGATTGTACAATTATTCATATCTACACGAGCATAGAGTATGTTGTATTTTTAAAGGTGAGTATTAGTATAACCCCTTTAAGACTTCAAAATTGGTATTGAGGTAGTACGTATTTGAACAAGAATATGTTGATATTTTAGACGAGGTTGGCGCCTTTGTAGATGACTATGGAGGCCGCGACTCTACCCTTCTGGAGATGGTGGCCAAAATCCTCAACTTCACAGTGACCAGCATCAATCTGGAGGAGCGATGCAGGTAGCTGCAGCCTCATCCCTGAGTGTTTGTGTAAAAAGCAGACCTTTTTTTGCTCACATTCCGGAAATGTGTGCATTCACGTGCAAAACAACATTGGGAGCTTGAACAATGCTGTTCCAGGGGTTCCAACTGGAAGCGTCCTCAGTTTGACTTTCCCTGCATCATAGGCAGGATCCACAGGAGAGAAGATCCATACCATTTCTATTTTGGGGACACCACACAGACTTATGATCGGTGAGTAGCCATGACCACTGATGGCTGTAGTCACGGCATTATCTGCTTTATCCACGTGGAACAGCAACAGCGCCGTGGAGTTCACGTTTTACGTCATGGCAGACAGCGGAGCCTTCATCACCCGGGCCCCCAAGAGGTTGGAAGTCTTTGAAAAAGTCATTGATGTCATAGGAGGTGACGAGAAGACTTCTAGTTTGTGCAATGACTTTCAGGTTCATTCCTTTCGACATCTTTGTCCGCCCGTTCGCCCCCAAGGTCTGGGCCGGCGGTGCCATCTCATTTCTCTGCACTTTCGGAGCTTTGTACAGTGCCGGAAGAGCGGGCAAGATCTTGGGCGAAAAGTAAGTACAGTAAAACAACGGGATTTCATTGCATTCAGTGGTATCCGTAGGTCTTGTTCAATCTGTTCTCCACCGGTTACTCTTGCTGTATGAGTGTAAGAGTGCGTGTGCTACACACGTATGCTTATGAGGTACCTGCGCTCACGCGCTCCCGACTTTGTTGGGGAGGGGGGGGGAATACAAAGCGCTGTCTGTCTGTACGCTGCTGCTCGAAAGCTGGAAATCGGATGCAGACAGACACACACACAGACAAACCTAACCTAACCACACACACACGACACTACGCAAAAGCCGGAAAACAACCGCGAAAATCAGCCGCAGACAGACACACAGACAAAGCAGGCGCGAAAAGCAGACAGAAATCAGCCGCAAAATCGTCAGCCGAAAGGAGCCGCAGACAGACACACAGACAGACAAAAGCAGTTGCAGATCAGCGGCAGACAGAATTGGCACACGTGCTCGATAATGACTAGAAGATTTGGCGTCACAACAATAGGGGTTGACCCATTGTCACCAATGGTGTCACTGCAACGGACTGCCACTTGCCTGTCCGCTGTGGACTTGATCTCGGCCTTCCTGCATCGTATCCATCATGCATTGTTCCGCATCCAACGCTACCAAGGTCAGAGCATCTAAACCCGACTTTGGCACCATTAGCATTCAAGTTCCAGCTCTTGGTCACGATCCAGTCGTGTCGCACAAGTGTTATGTTAATCACTCAATCATTTTTAAGTCAGGCGCTGTGAATACATGCTAGAAGTACGGCTTAAAAGTGTGCACAGCCTTCACTCAAGCTAACAGTCTCATGTGTGTACAGTACTTTAGAGTTACGGAGATCATCTTGGACACTCGTGCCCAGCGGAATCCGTCCTCCTTGAGTTAAGACTTTTAGAACGAAGACACAAGCAGTATCAGATTTTGCTGAAGTGCACTTTGTCTTATAAGGAAGTTCAAAACTGCGGCATTTTCAAACGTAATACATTGCCCCCAGCAATTTTGGCAACTTTGCGCTGTTGCAAAAGTTGGCACTTCTCGAGGAATAATTGCTTCATTTGACGTTTCCCCCCTGATTTTTAAAGAGTAAAGCATAAAATGAGAGAAACGTTATTTCACTAGTAAATGTACATAAGTCCATCATTTCATGCTCCAGGCGTGAAGGTCCTTATTTTAAGACTAAACTAGAAAATTGGGAGCCGGCAATAGCCAGAAAATTTGAAATCCGCGGGTTGCATCACTGGATCACTCAAAAGAAGAATGATAAACAACATTATGGTGAAAAAGTCAGATCTGATATAAAATTTAACACTGGGTGTAGAAACAATTCCCATATTCTCACCTCGATGAAGCCATCTCTACCGCACTCGTTCCTCGCTCGGTTGGGTGGCATCAGCCCAAGGAAATTATGGGAATTTCATTTCACAGCCAATAGATAGTCACTGTGATCCTTCTCCTCAGAATTAACCACCCAGACGTCCTGGACGGCCGCAGTCCATACATTTCGGCTGGTAAGATCTTGGAGGCGATGCTCAGGGCTATACCAGGACAGGATGTGTGGTACTTTACCAAACCGCCCAAGCACAGAAAGGTGACTCACTACCCAAGGTTGATCCCTGAAGTGTCAGGAATTCTTAGACTATCCCACCCATAAGAAGTCAAATTTCCTGTTGTAGTCTCCATACTTGGTTGGTCCTTTCCAACTGATTTTCGGTCTTTGGATCTTGGCCCTTGGCTTCATCCTGGCTCCCTCGCACAGGGGAGCCGTGCAGTCTTTCTTCACGCTCCCCTTTGAAGGCGTCACTGTAGACACGCTGGCTGACCTCCACAGGGTGATGGATAAGGAGAACTACACAATAGGTAAGTAATAACTACAGGGTGCGTCACATTTAGTTCCAGGCAGTTTTATGAGTATAATCATTTAACCACAGAAACCCCCGAAAATCGTGCGTTACTACATCAAGGCACGAATTTCGGAACATTTCCCCTCTAATGTTCGTTCTGGAGGGAAATTTTCGTGCAATATATCCCTGTAGGGCGCCTCCACAGGGACATATCGTTATTCCATACTAATATTTCACCCCTTTCAATTTTTTTTTGAAACGGAGAAATGCCGGTATTCCGAAAATCGTGTTGATACTATAAATTAACCACGCATGATGTAGCTTCTCACATTGACCCTCCTTGAATTTGTACAGCGCTAGGGTCATTTTATATCCCGAGGGGCATTGGTTGGTTTTTCGTATAGGTGGGTCTTATAAAAAGGTTTGGGTTTTGAAGGGATCCTTTCTTTCCACCCCTGGGTGCTAAACATGTTTGGACAAATTAAGTCGGCTGCTTCGTTGCTGCGTTGAAATCACTCCTATTCCACATTCGTGGTAACGATTCTACCCATTTCAGGCATGGTTCCCTACAGCTCTAGCTATGGCATCGTGTCCGAGGGCGGAGCCATCTACGAGCAGATCTTCAGCATCATGGAGGAAAAGGACAACTATTGGATTGACAATGTCCCGCAAGGTGCGTTGGTGGCAGGTTGTTGGTCACAACTTGGTTGAGGTTGAGCAAAATCGCGGCGGCGTCCACGGTGCTTGCAGGAATGCGCCGGGTGTTGGAAGACCCCTACTTCGTGGTCATGGCCGGCAGGGAGAAGATGCTGTACGACGCTAAGACGATGGGGGAGCACAGATTTCATATGGGCAAAGAGGTTTTGCTGAAAACTTATGAAAGTTTGAACAAGTGGATTTCACGCTATTTGTGCTGGTTTCTTCTTCTTCTTCCAGGTCTTCTTCCCCAAGTTCAAGAGCATGGTCTTGAGGAACGGAAGTCCGCTCAAGGAAGCCATGGACAAATTCCTGATCAGATTGTACAATGGGGGCATCATCAGCAAGCTTACGAGGGTGACTTCGTTGATTTTGGTCACGCAACCTTGATAATTTCTCTTTCATGTGGTTCCAGGATTCGTTCATCGGCATCAACAGGTACAAGGCTCAGCCGGGCAGCTACACCTACATAAAGACGAATGAGGAAGGCACGCGGAGCGGCGATGGCGACCAAGACGACGCGGAGCCCAAGGCATTGAAACTTCACCAGATGTCCAGCATTTTCTACCTCTCTTCCATCAGTCTGGCAGTGGCCTCGCTCACGTTCTTGGTGGAGGTGAATGCGTTGTGTACTCACCCCCATGCAGTTTCGAAGAGAGCCCGTAATAAGTTAAGAAGAGGGGGAAATTGGCCATTGAGTTATTCCAGACGACAGTCACAGCAACGATCAGGATTGCCACTTTGCACAGAAGAAAAAATCCCAACTTCATTTTCCGTTCTTTTCTTTCCCGACAAAGTAAGTGAGTTTCAAGGGTGATGTTTCAAGAAAAAAAATTAAGCTGGCAGTTGCATTTTCTGATCAGGCAAGTGGCAACGCTGACCGCTGATCCCAGTGCATTATTCACCGCAGCCAAGCTTTACTCATAGGTTTCCCATGTCTGTAAAATGCCTGCTCGCTTCATCATTTCATTGGCATGGCTGAAGCCCAACTTTGGTGGGTTTTTATTCTTCGTCTGGTGACGCTGTAAGACTGCTAGTGAAGGGTTGACATCGATGTCATAAACTCCAAATAAAAAACCCGGGTGAATAAGTAACTTTTGGACCCGTCTGACAGACATTAACATGACCAACGATTTTTCTTCTTGATCTTGTTACCGTTTAGGTTGTTGGCCAGACGCAATTCCAGCCCGGGCTCTTAATCCCTTCAGTGATTGTTAAGAGCATCTTGGACCTTCAGTGACCGTCAATGACCACGTCCAATGCGTATCTTTTGTTCCTTTTATTGTAACAATCAATTGAGCATTCACCAAACTAAACTTAAATGACTATTGACTGCAGTAGTTCTGTTGTTATAATGATATGTTAGTATTTCAGATCAGAGCACTCGAGCTGTCGGTCTCTCACACACAAGGACAACAGTGCTCATCCGTGCATTTATCGACGTAGTCCTTACAGAGTTAATTAATACTATCATTAGTTATGTTAGCAGTAGCTGATGCTGGTGCAATTCAGGGAGAGGTAGTAGTCAAACTTAACGAATGTGGGGAAAGAAATGCCATGATTGGACTCAATACAATGTTAAAGCACGCATTCATTTTGTTTGTTTGTCAGGCCGAGAAAAATCAGCTGGGGTTCACAACCGATAGGAGAAAAGTAGGCCTAACAGTAATAGGCCTTTGACCAGTGCTCCGCTCTTGGTGCGATTGCTGTCATTGCTGCTGTTGAGTCCGTAATAGTTAGTCTGTTCCCCCCTGTTGTTCTTTTGCGCTCGCGCGGCCTTGTTCTTCCGCTGTTGTTGTTGTTGTTGCTGCTGTTGCTGCCGCTGCTGCCGCTTTCGGTTGTTGTTTGCCCTGTGACGATCTTCGTCCAGGTTGAATCGTCCTGAAAGGATGGGAGATTGTGCCAAAAAAAAGGCTCTGAACTGTGAAAGATTTTGTGACACTTACGTTTGGAGGTGGCCTTTGTGTTCTCTCGATCATAGGTGCTGCTTATCTCAGGCTGTTGTGCATGCAAAGACTCTGAAAAGAGCAAATAAGTCCCTTTTTAGTGTGCTTCTTTAGAAAATGCGTGCCTGACCTGACTTTCCATCAAATACTGCGCTAGCCATGACTTGATGAAATGTGCTTTAAGTGTTCAATTGCGCCTTCTGTCACCCAGCATAATATTCTTTGCTGAGAAAATGTCGTCATGAGTATGACTCAATAGGAAGAACCTGGAAAACGTATGAGTCACCTAAAAATCTGGCCCCTACTCATAATGGGACTCAGACTGTGCCATGCAAAGACATCAACGACAATGTCGAGCTGGGTCTCATCACAAGAGGAGGCCGGATTATTGGGTGAATCACTTCTATGTCATTGCCGTAGAGGACTGAAAAGTATACAATATGTGTGGAAAATTTGTCCACATACAATACAACGCACGGCAGGCACAGTCTGTCGTGCAATGAGACGTTAGTCCCTTATTTTTCCGCTCTTCTCTACGTAGCTGACTGCAAAGAATAGGCTTGTCAGTGAATCACCTAAAACTCCGGGCCTCCTCTCATCATGAGTCCCAGCTCAAAATTGTCCCTTTCGTCTCTGCATGGCACAGTCTGAGTTCCATTGTGAGTAGAGGCCGGACTTTTAGGTGGATCACACGTTTTACTCCTCTTACAGACTCGGACTCACGATGAGACTTATGATAATTCAAAATGGCCGTGAGCGGATAACAGGTGTGAATGATGAACACTGTTTGCCTCGGTTTTGAGCTTAGTTTCGAGCTAGTTTCGGGCTTTTGGTGGCTGTCTTTAAGCTCAGTTTTGAGCTGGGTTTGGAGCCTGGTTTAAGCTGGTTTCGTTCAAGGCTCCGTCCATGTCCCGTCTAAGGGGCTCCTCCTCCATTCTTCCCCTCCCCCCTCTCCGTTCTCTCCCGCCTCCTACTAAAGATCCCCAGAAAAGTTAGATAAATAGCGTCCCACGGGACCCACGAAGAGGAGAGGCTGCTGATATTGATATATGATTTGTGAGATATTTCTTCTCGCCTGCTGCTTTCCCTTGAAAGAAAAAGCCTTGATAATCTCCGCATGGAGGAAGAAGAAGAAAAAGTTGCGCCTCTTAGAGGGTTGAGGGCATTCTGCAGAGACATTCATCGTACTACATTTCCTACACAATTTTATTCCAGCCATTTTTTCCCCTTTCTCTCACACCCTGCATGGGGTGGGTGCACAGTACATTATCGGGGAAAGTAAAGCCCAAAGTATTATTGGGCTGCGCTCAGAGCTTCGAGCACCTCGTCACGTTAACTTTTCAATGAGAGAACGTCTGACTGGTCATTTTGTATGTGCGCATCTATATAATAACACGAGGGTTGTTCGTCTGTCGGCAGACATGACCACAAATATCTTCAGAAGCACATCACCCACATGAACTATTTCTGCTCTGGCAGAAACAGAGCATTGTGGACTACGGCCTACGTATAGTTGGTGACCTCCGAGGCCTCAAAATAACCTCAAATTGGGGCATGTCATAGATTGATGAAGGGCGATGGTCCTGCAAGAATCAGGTTACGAACAAAATAAAGAGAGCCCGGACAGCCAGAGCAACGATGCGGAGCCGGAGTGTCGACGACCGGAGCGGCGACCGGAGCGGCGACCGGAGCGGCGACCGGAGCGGCGACCGGAGCGGCGACCGGAGCGGCGACCGGAGCGGCGACCGGAGCGGCGACCGGAGCGGCGACCGGAGCCACGACGATCTGTGCGACAAGGATGACTAGAATAACAACGGGGAGCGCCAACAGCCGGAGTGCGAACAGCCGGAGCGCGAACAGCCGGAGCGACGACAGCCG
>JAAUXU010107460.1_pt1 | contig 23882 bp, 22 predicted proteins | sample 7278151 | NCBI WGS metagenome assembly JAAUXU01 (sample SAMN14350113, study PRJNA611818) | marine sediment metagenome | isolation source: surface marine sediment (1.8m) | place: French Polynesia: Moorea | collected 2018-08 | reverse complement strand
ATATAATTTTCCTCCATCAAAATCCCTTAGGGTGTGAATGTTGCTGACGACTCAATGACGATTCACGTTTGTTTCTTTGCCCCAGTGTCTCTCCCGACGACCTCTCCCTCCGCATGGGTGAGTACGACTTGGATGGAGAGACGGAGCCGCATCAGTTCGTGGACCGCAAAGTCCAGATCGTCGCCAGTCACCCAAAGTTCGACCCGAAGACGTTCGAGTACGATCTCGCATTGCTCAGGTTTTATGAGCCAGTCACATTCACACCCAACATCGTGCCCATTTGCGTCCCTGACGACGACGAGGACCTAGTGGGCGAGACCGCCTGGGTCACTGGTTGGGGAAGGCTCTACGAAGGTAAGAGGCTGATGATAGGCGAATGACAGATAGGATGGGTATCCTTCCGTAGACAGGATGGCAAGAGCCGGGAACTACAGATGTCTTTTCCTTTTCTAGACGGTCCTCTCCCGTCCGTGATGCAGGAGGTTGACTTGCCCGTGATCAACAACTCTAAGTGCGAGGACATGTACAAAGACGCGGGCTATCAAGAGCATATCCCCAACATATTTATCTGCGCTGGATATGCAGCAGGCGGAAAGGACTCTTGTGAGGTGAGACAAACCTTCTCGCCCTCTCCTTTGTGATCATTTCAGCACCACCTTCCTTTGCAGGGCGACTCTGGCGGTCCCATGGTCGTCCAGCGAAGAGACCGCCGGTTCATGCTCTCCGGTGTCATCAGCTGGGGCATCGGGTGCGCCGAGAAGAATCAGCCCGGGGTCTACACCAGGATAAGCTACTTCAGAGATTGGATCAACCAAATCTTGCAGTTCTAGAAGGATCCTACAAGTAGTCGGATGTGGTCGTTATCATTCCCAAAGACTAATGCTGGTCTCCCACAGCGAACAGTTTGATGCGACCTAAAAAAGCAGTGATTGGAGGAGGACGACGATTACTTTCAGTGGGATACAGTTATGACCCATTCGGTTGTTTTAGTAATACCCAGCACTTGTTAAGAGCGAGGACACTACATAAGTACGTATGTACACATACAAGTGCATACTCATGTTATACCTGAGTAGTGCATGTTGACTGTGCCAAGTGTGTGCAAAAACTTTCTTCCTCCAGTGTCCGTCAGCGATGATGAGCACTGCAGAGATATTACGCAGTTACGTATTTTGCTGTGATTCATATGATGTATTTTTATGGATTCTGTTTGCTGAATCATTCGTTGTTATTAAGGTCAGGGATGAATGACTTCGTACTTACTATGCTATCCTTACAAAGCGCCCTTAGTTCGGTTGACTGTGATGTGAAAACCGAAAACACTGCTGTTCCCAGCAAGAACGATTTTCATCACTCCTGTTGAATACAGTACAGTATAGTATAAAAACACATCGGATTTGTATGTTGATGCGAATAGTGTAAACGTTACTTATACAGGCATGTCGTCAAATAAAGCGTGATGGCGTGATGATGAATAAGTGACGACTCGGCTGCTGTGAGTGTGAACCTCGCCATAAAGAGAGCAGTTCCATGACAATTGGACTCTGACGATTGCCATAAGAGAGCTCTCTTACTGGCGACGGTTCTTCGAGATACGCACATGAGACGTCTGAACACGAATTGATCGGAAACGTGACTAAAGAGTGATGAAGTCGTGGGGCAGCAACAACAACAGCAACGGCGACGGCGACGACGGCAGCAGACGCTTAAGCAGCATCAGGAGGCCTTCCAGTCTCTGTGCATGGACGTGCGGCACAGACTGTACTGTGCAGTACACGGTGGACCAGAAAAAGGGTTTCTTTTTCTCACTTTCTGGCCCGTAACTGAAGTCGGTCCGCAGATGTGGCATCTTTTCTCACTCACACTGTATGCAGTTTGCCCGCCACCGTTGTTCGAGGAATTTATTCCTTACGTCGCAGCGGAGAAATCGAGACTTCGTGCTCTGAATAAGGCGAGTCTTTAATCAGAAGCGAATTCCCCTCTCCCAAAGAGGACGAGGGGAAGCAAGTTTTAAAGTTAAAATAAAAGGTAAAAAGGAGGAAAAGCTGACTTTTGCTTGTTTACACGTTTTGCTCATCAGTGGTTGCATCACTGACCTTTTATTTCAGGCTCAAGTCTGATGAGTTGGTTTTTTGTGGCGATTTTGTCAAGGACTGCAGAAAATCCACCCATTCCAGAGAGTGAAGTGCGGTGGTGTCAGCAAGTAAAAGGGCAACAACCCCGCCAATTTGCCCAAAATGATGCCCCACACTGATCCTGCACGGTAGAGCAGTTGTAGGAGTCCTGTCCTGTAGGAGCAGCTGGTGGTGGTGGCGAATAATCGAGAAGTCAGATTATCACTCGTCCATGAGGCATCACCCTGCATCCATCTCGTTTCCGTGTTTAGATAGCACGCGCGCACGTCCACATTTTTGCACCCTCGTGCGAGCACGAGTCGACTTAAAAAGTGTTTGTGTATGCGTGTGTGGGTGCGCGCGCGCGCGGGCGCGTGTGTGTGAGTGAGAGCGAGAGAGAGCATAAGAAAACTTGCCCGTTGCTCTCGGGTGTCCCCGACTGTATAACAGATGAGTCTCGAAATTATCCCTGCCTGCGATGAATGTCTGTGTACTGACAGTACTGCGACTATTACGGTGCTGGGGCGGAAACAGAAACAGGAAGCTGAAGCGTAAACGCGGTGGAAGTCGCGTTGATGACTTTCACAGATTTTTCGCCGCTTCTTGACTGAGTCTCTTCTCCAACATGTGCAGGACTGACTTGCAGAAGTCTCTTGACCAACAGAGGGGGATCAGCTTTGGTCTTAGCTTCTTCCAGGCAGTGAAAGACGCGCGTCCAACTGTGTCCAATTCGTGGTCATGCGTTGTGCAACTCTAGATCATTGATTGGAACCATTTAATGTGCCCCCTTCCCCCATGATAACACGTGATGCTGAATAGGACGGACACATCACCGCAAATATTTGACCAGATGGTTCAAATTATTATCTTTCCTGGTGGCGGCCGCAGAACGTAGATCTCTTTATTTCCATGACAATGGCCTTTGGGTCCAGAAACAGTCAACAAATGATCTCTCCGACGACGTCTGACTTTGGGAGCAATAGACACAGCTTAACACTGTGGAGTTGCTCGCACACACAGTTCCCGGCGGCTGGACGTGACAAGTGATAGACGTGGCCGCGGCTGACACCGCCGAGGCCTCCTTGTCCAGCCTCCACCGGCGCCTGTTTCGCTGCGTCCATTGTATGAGCGTCATTCATTTCATTGCAAGCAGGATCCGGAGTTATTATTATACTTATCAGCCGAGAAGGAGCGGGAGAGGATTATCCCTGAACCCATTAATAGACTCCATCCAGGTTCCTTTGTATGACTTTTTGTCTCCAGCCTCTTTTGTTGCGCAAGATGAGAATATTGCTGCACTCCAACCTTACCCGGAGCCAGATGATGCCTGAGCGCCAAGACGCAGGTGGACAATGAGAACGTGGCGTTTATTGGCAACGGGTGACTGCTCATCATGTGGCGGAGGAGAGGAGCCAATTGATACCAAGCGTTTGACTAAGTGAGCTCAAGCAATTTTCAAGCTGGCTTCTCTTGCAGAAGCAATTTTCTCCACTGCCTCCCTCATGATGGTGACGCCGTTTGCGGAGGTGCCAGGAAGAAAAGAGGAAAAAAGGATAGGAATGTCATTATTGCTGTTGATGATCCCCTCCTCAAACTGTGTGCGAGACTTCCCGGACTACAATTACTGCCAGCTTATGGACGTGTGCATGCCTTGCACCAAGCTGCTTCGTACGTGCCGTCATTACACTGGACCAGTAAGTTAAGAGTGCGGAGAATACACGTTATAACGATGTTGTTGCATGGCGTGCAAGAACTTTCTTCCTCTTTTATATTCCTTTCCCTCGGCTCATATATTGTCTCGGCACTTGACATAATATTCCGAGGCATGCGCGCACTGTATTCGCCATAAGGAGAGCCAGCGAGTGATGTAGTGCAAATGAGAGGATAGGCAGCTAAGTTTTGACAGATATATAGGCCGCGGAGGCATTGAAGCTTCACAGCGAGGGCGTGGCGTTTGACAGGCGCTCCGCCGCCGCCGCCGCCGCCGCCCCGCTGTTGCCAGTCCAGTCCTTGTCCTACTTGTTCTCCCATCAGACCATCTGTCTGTCTGTTGATGTGTCCGTTTGTCCGTCCGCATGGTTTCAAGTCCGAAATATTGTTGTGCAAGACCGGAACGTTTGCCTTTGCCCGGGAAGCTGAATTGGTGACAAAAAGGGACTGCAGCAGCCAGGAGAAAAGGGTTAGGAGGAGGCGAGGAATTCGCAATAAACACCTCCCTTTCTCTTCTTTCTCCTCTGCCATCATCTTTTCTTTCCCTCCCCTTTTCTCTCCTCAAAATGACGCAATAGAAGATGACAAATTCCAGGGCTTTCTAAAGCCCATAAATATTTTTATTTCGCCGCCTCCGTCGGGGCAACTGCCGTCCTTTTATTACTCTGCGCACCTTACGCACGTGAGTCCGTTAGTGCGTGGCACCCGGTGCGCAGCCTCAGCCCGGGGAGGGACGTCTTCACGTTATGCAAAGTGGAGGAGCAGCAAACGTCGTTAGTTCTGTAATAGACCTGTCAACTTCTCTTTTCAATTTCACGCATAATGAATTCCACGCTTACTCTTTCGTCATAATGTTACTCCTGTTTGTGCTGCGCCGCTCTCAACTTTATTATAATGCACTCGCAGTTAATCAGTCTCTCCGCATGGACAGGGGACATTTCGCAGATGATTTGGGGGCGGTGGCGTTATTTAACAGCCTATTTTTCCCGCCCCTAATGTTGTCAGTTCCGTCAACTGCGGCGGCGGGGGCAGCAGCAGCAACAGCAACGGCAGCAGCTGGTCGTGGTTCACGGCGAGCTGGAGCTTGAGCTCTCTGTCCACAAAACAAGGCTTTTGTCATCGGCTCAATGAGAATGCTAATTGATGGGGAGAACGAAGGAGAGCCAGTTTGTTGAGGGGAGAGAAAGACTCAATGTGTGTGTGTGCGCGCAGCCTTCTACTAAGAGCACATTTGACAAGAAAAGCAGCCGCCAGCACATATGGGGAGAGATATTAGTGACAAAACACCTCTCTTACTCTGCTCTTCCCCACTGTATCCCGTGTCACGGGGCTGCAAACTTTAGACTTCATCATAGAGCGCAAATAACTTCTGGTCCATTGGGCGTTAATAACGCTATTGCAATGTATGAGCAAGAGGGAACGGGGAAAGTCAATCAGTCCCATTTGGCTCTGCTCACTCTTGGCGCAGCCCGGGGATGAAAAGATTGAGAGAGACTTGCCAATTAATTGATGAGGTGGTACCGGAGGAGAGAAGAGCAGGGAAAACAAGCAGTTGCAGAGCACGACGCACGTACATGGCTGCACTGTGCAGTGTGCAGGGAGCTGTGCATGTGGGCGGGGTGGGGAGGGAGGGCAAAAAAATAGACAATGTTTATTAAGTTAACATTCTTACGCCATGCTTAGGCACCCTTGGCCGCAGACTTGGCTGCCAGTCCAGGCACGTCTTCTTGACGGACGATTCCACAGACAACTTGGCCCTAGCTTTGCTGATGGAAGGCTTGAAAAAGCCCATTCTGGTGGGTGGAGAGACCCCCTCCCCCCCCCGGAGGGGATTCGAGGCCGGGCCCTCAATGGTGGCCAGAACCCAGTCACGTTTGGCGACAGTGCTGTGAAAGCCGAATCATGCGTCACCCATGGGATCGGAAAGAATTCACCTGTCAACCTATTTGACTTTGAACTAGTTACACGTTAGTCCACTGTACGTCTTAACAAATAGGCAACGTACATTTTTAAGAGACTTTACGATACTTTTAGACGCATCCGATTCATTTTTAAGTGTGCAAACGCATCATTTTACAGTTACATTTTCGGTGCTAAGTTGTCTCAATCACTATTTTGGGGCATAGAACCTCTCAAATGAATTATGCATTAACCCTTGCGAATTTTGACCTATTAACTCGTGAATGATTTTCTGGCTTTCGCTGTATCACATACAATGCTAAGGATAGGCCAACGCGCAAGTCCGACCAAGAAGTAGGTGGACGCAGGTGCCGGCGAAAAAGATGCTCGCACTAAATAACTTCTCAAACGATCGTCATGAAACTGTGCACCATCAGCGAGATTCTCATCTCAAATGCAAGCAGTTTTTGCATTTTCCCCGACAAACAAGCAGGTCATGCCTGTTTCTATTGTATGACAAAATCTTTTGCTGGTACCCCAGCTTACTTTGAACTGAATTGTAGCCCACTTCAAGGACTTTCTGAAGTCACACTCAGACCACGCCCAGTTCGACATCCTCTTCAGAAAGGCCAAGAATAGCGACGTGGAGCCTCTGGAGTCCATCCGGATCAAGTTCTTCATCAACTTCAGGCTCGAAGAGGCCAAGTCATACGAGCTTCCCAAGGGAGCAACAATTGACTGCTGCCGATCTCAAATCAAATCTCAGATCCTTCTCAACTCAGATGAGAAAGTCAATAAAGCTGTAAAGGCTGTATTCAAGAGGCTACACCAATGCTTTCTCAAGCTGTTGATGGCCCTCTGGTAGAAGGTCAAGGGTGAAACTTATCACAAAGGTTGGTGCAAAATCTTCTCATAAATTAGAGGCGAGGAACAAGAGGCTATCTACACCCTGCTGTGCAATGTATTGAATGCCCAGAGGCCAGAGGCACTGGCGGCCATGAACTTGAGCTGGGCCTCATCCCAGAGGAGTACACGAACAAGTGCCATGAGCTCCTTCAGCCGGATGTGATGTCGTCTGTCCAGATGTTGGAGGTCTACCGGGGCTGTGAGGGTCTAGCCAAGTTCCCCAAGAACACCTGTCAGGAAGCACATGACTACTATGGACATTGACCACTACCAGAAAGTCCGAGGATAGTTGACCAAGAGCCACAGGAGTAACAATGTAATTTTTTCTGAATGAAAGAAAATGTTTAAAATGACTTTCCATTGTCTTGAGGATATCATGAACTCGGGCATAATTCTGCTCCACTCCAATAAGTTTGGCTTCAACCCTGGCAGGCTTGTGCAGATCTACCTCGAGAAGCAGCACCCAGAAAACAAAGGCCTCCTTCAAAGGCATGTCACAGAAGTTTGACATTCATCCAGTGGGTCCTGGTTCACCAAAGTCCCAATCGGCAAGGACAAGATTGGAAGCCTGCTGCCCTCGGCACCCTGGCATCATGTACTAACCAGAGCATCATGTATTGAAATCATACTCACGAAATATTTCTACAACAATTGAAGGGCGAGTGGAGTTTCTGCATTCAAGAGAGCTAATTTTGAAGAGTGTGAGGTGGCGATTCTCAGTGGGCACAAGAACATAGTCTGGCAAGCTGTCATATAGCGGCTGTTGTGGATCGCATCTACGTAGCCGTCTCAATCCAGTATGGACTCCAGACCCTGAGCAGCTCCACCCTGCACGCACATCGACCCGATGGTCGGGGGTTCACTCAGCAAGAATTGTCAGTCCCTGACTTCTTTGGGGTTTGCTGCAACCTCAGCAGAGGTTCAACTGAGTAGAGAGTCACTTGTCTGGCAAAAAACAATGCTGAAACAGTGAATTGCACGAAGATCATTTTTTCTCCAATGAACCTCCTTTTGAAGCGTCCCCTGCTCGTTATTTACTGCATAGAGAGTACCTGTATGCAAATGTTGAACAGTGGACAACAAGCACCTATTCAGGGACCTCTCAAACCTGTATTCTGTGCGTGTGGTGAAGCACAGGTGATCGCACTCCTCCAATGTTAACTTCGATTCGAGAGAAGGGTTCTTTAATTATGTTTACCCATTAAGGGATTCATTTAAGGTAGTGCTCCCACTAACTAACGAATTAATCAGGTTGCAGGCATTGATTGTCAACCTTGCCTTTTTCGTTTACTGGCCTGTTTTATTTTCTTCGAGCTGGTGGGCAAATAAGGCTTTCCACCGCGATAGCACCTGCAGTGGGTGGTAAAGTGTGTGTAAGGTTACTTTACGTAAGTCTAGAGCATACGCACTACCCACTGTGTTGGGTAGGAAGAACATAAAAAAATAAAGCGATATATATATGTATGTGTATATATATTTGTACCTATATATATGTGTACCTATACATATATGGGGGGGGGCGTGCATCCATCCGTCTGTGACTCCCACCAGGCTCTTCGGGTTTATAGCTTCAAATCGGCCGCTCAAAAGCTGGAAGTCAGACAGACAGACAGACATACTGAATTGTGCTGACATTTCGGGTGTAATTATGGGCAGTGTCAAGCATTGGCGCCTAAGATTTCAGCTCAATTGGAGACACTGTTATAACAAGGCATTTTTGGAGTTTTTTATGTACTGTTGCCTCTCTCTTTCTACGTATAGTTGTGGTCAAAAGTATTCGTACAGCTGGATGCATCAAACAAAATGGTCAATTACTCACACTTACCTAACAACAGCTTGGTTGGTTCTGACTGACTGAAGACAGCACACGATGTAATCTTTCCACCATATCAAAATGTGTTTGAAAATGTAACTGTTGACAAAGTTTTTTAAACAAAACGGAAACAGGAACGGAAATGACAGCCTGGCCATCATCTTCAAGACCATAAAACGGAGACCCGAGGCATGAGAGTTTGCTTGTCTAACAATTCTTGGTAGAGTCTCAGAAGAGTCGCCAAGGGTAAGGCAATCCTGCCGTCAATGAACCCGCCAATCCGCGGTTCGGATCTCTTTCTCTGGTGAGAGAGTGTTCGCCGGGGATGACGGTCAAATTTGGGTTTAGTGGCGAATCTCAGATTTATCATGGTCAAGGTCATGCGTGGACCAAAGCTTGTAGCAACAGATGGGTCGGCAAACCAGGAGATGTGCCTTCCTTAGTCATGAGATCAAAGCATTGCTGCCAGTTGTTTTGCTGAATCCGCTAAGAAAAATCGCTGGCTGCTGCGACTGCACTGTCACTGTCACTGTCCACCAAACTATGGACACACAAGTACAGTGCGCTGAAGAGAAAGTCAATAACCGCATGAGGGCAGAACGAAGACTAAGGTACATTGAGTACAAAGTTGATGTACATTGAGTCACTGTTGTAACCACCATTCTGACAATGAAAACTTAATATCTAACCTCAAGATTCCTTTGATACTGTTCGAGATGCCAAGAGGAGCCCGTGGACGAGCAGACCCAGGCGCTCACCGAGGTTGCTGTGGCGCGCCACAGGTGCAACGAACACCTCTGCCGTCGTATCGATTTGCCGTGACCTAATAAGTTGATCAGCACCGTATCTGTCCTTCCTAAGACGTGGTCATCGCTAAGAGAAAGCAATCCAGCTGTAAGAAACATTTGACCAGTGCAGTGTATCCAGCTCGACAAGAGTCAGTGCAAGTGATCTTCCATGCACATTTTTGAGTTGGTTTGTGCGTTCCCAATAGATTGGTTTTTTTTTGCAAGTGCTGTCGGCAATGACGCTTCTCGTCCCCAACCGAATCGTACGGAAGTGCCTCTGCTTGCGGCGGTTGCTGACGATTCCAGAGGTGTTGAGCGTTGCTGTCGGGCTCTCTCTAGTTTTGCTGGTGGCGCAACTGCTGGTGAGTGGAAACTAGTGCTGGAGTCGAGTCAAAGTCGACTCCGAGTCTCAGTTGGGCCTGTCTCGACTCGACTAGAGTTGTTTTCGGCCTGACTCGACTCGCTTTTGACTTTCACCGATTCATTCCAGCACTAGTGGATACGTGCGTGGACTCAAAGCTCAGACAGATTCTCCTGGGTACTTCTTTTGTAGCTCTTTCGCTATGGGCTACAGGACGTCGCCAAGAACAGGAAGGATTCCTCCGCCTGTGGTCACAAATTAAACACTCCCCGCAGCTTTGAAGAGCGCAGAGGGCAGCCAAGTCCACCAAGGTTCGCCACTGCTTCATCTTGCTCCCATGCAGACGAGACATTGCGCACACACAAACCTTCCGTCAAACGTAGAATGTACGACCGCCAGCACCGTTTTCGATTCCACACGACGATTGGGAGCAAGAACAAAGTCTCGCTGGACCCGTTTGACGACCACTTCCGGGCAACAGCGATCGACTCCGACTCCTTGTACATCTACTCAGCCTTCCATGACAACAGGACAGCTCGCCGCAATCCCGTCATTACTGTCAGTCTGATCGCTTCCTCTTCCTTTAGGAAGAAATCCCCCAGGAATCTGAGGTGCGAAACTTTCATAGTGACTCATGACCATTTCAAAAGTTGATTTTTAAACTATGTGCCCCAAAATACTGTAGTCGAATAAGTCAAATTATAATCGATTGCTGGATGATACAATACCAATCATCACACCCACGAGGTAAAAGAGATAAGCAAAAGGGTAAAAAATTGCGATCAGTCAATATGCATAAGAAAAAAATTTGGAACCCATAAAGTAAGTATCAAGGTCAAATATCGCGATCCCCCAAATGACAAACTGTTGAAACCGGTTGCGAATGTACAGTGGAACATGCTTTTTTGAATCAAGTTGGGACTGAGAATTTTGATTCATATAGGCATTTTTCGCAAAAAAACACCCACCAGTAATGAAAATAAGAAAAAGGGGTTTTTTTACTGGATTTACAGATGATTCGGCACAGCAACAACATTGTCTCAATGTTTGCTCTATCCTTCAGGATACGAGCAAGAGTAGGTTGTGCAATCTTCAGCTTGACAGCAGCATCTCTATGACATTTTGATCATAGGTCGAGATATTGATTCAAATAAGCATAAGAGCTAGAAAGTTGATTCAAATTGGAGAAGGAATTTTACTACATAAAATGGTTGTTTGATTTGGGGATTCTAATTTTGATTCTTATTGCCGTTTGATTCATATGGCCATTGATTCATATAAGCGTGTTCCACTGTACCCTCAAAATCGTGAGTTCTGACCAAACATACAGATGTGGCAACCCTGATCCTCACGGACTCCTAGAATGAGATGCCACTCTAATCAAGTAAAACAGCTCCACTGGTTATTCAGCTGACAATATCTGATGCAGAGCACAGGTCAGCCATTCTCATCAAGAGTGATGACAAGCACATCAGTCAACCATTGATTTTTACCAACCATGGTCAATAATAATCGACTGCAACTTTGCAGGCAATCAATCGATCAATCAACTGGTCTGATCAGGCTTACTTCATGCGGACAATGTACGAAACTATTATACCTACATCATATTTCTCTTCTCACATCAGATGTTTACTTAAGGGCGAGGGCGGTGCAGCAGTCAAGGTCTCAGTCACCGTTAAGGTCCACAGTGAACACTTTAGACTGCCATACATGTCTTACTTTTTGTTCTGCCACCTTCCTGAGCAAGAGATCCACGACTACAAGAAGGTGAAGGCTGATGGGTCTGGTCTAAGAGAAAGCAGCTCTGATCTTTTTCGTCTTTTTCACCCATCAGGTGTCCGTTGTCAGCTCAAATCACAGCATTGACGAGGCCCCTGATCATTTTGCGGGCATCGTGTCCTTCCCGTCGAAGGACCCCCCGAAGAGGTCCTTGGCAGTGTGTGTGAAGCCCCTACACAATGACTGGAATCGGTCTTTGTGGTTAGTGGAATTCATAGAGTTTTACAAGGTAGGGCCGGATAGAGCAAGTCATGTTCCATGTTCATAGAAGTGAGCCTTGTTCCGAGCACCGTATGAGGTGAGTTTATTGTGATAAAATGTGTCTTCAAACCTATCCATATTGAGGGGGACAGAATGCGTCTTCCTCATTACTGATTTACACACCGATTCTGCAGCGGACGCACAGCATGCCGGAAATTTGCACGCCTGATGGAAAATTTATCCTTGCACATATAAAGACAGGTACCAAAGGGGCACATATACAAGTTGCGCATTAATTAACATTTTGATGGACGCCTTGAAACACTTCCCGTGGCACAGCAACACGTTCCATTCCATGAAGATCAATATGGCCAGCAAGTAGAGACTCTCTCATGAACTCAGGTGAAGCCGTGTATTATCTTAAAGCACTTAAAAGGGACTCTTTGAGACTGATCTGGGAACTGAAACGCTACTTATTTTGCCACAAGAACCCGCAGCTTAAGACATGACAGACAAACTGAGGTGGAAGTGGAGACTCCAAACTTCACTCGTATGAGCTTTGTGATGCCTTATGTACGCTTTTGAATGTCAACACTGCAGGTTCATGTTGGAGGTACTTAGGGCCTCTCATTTGAGATCTGTGTCCGCCTGAAGCTGACCCGACCAGTAGACAACGCCGGTGTTGAGCAACTGCTCCACTTTTTTTCTTGCAACCTCGCTGAAGAAACGACGTGCATACAGCAAAGTTGCGGCACATTTTTGGTGTTTACATTAAAGTGACAAATTTGTTGTCCCAACCCTCTAGTTGCTTTCGGCACCGAACTTCTGATCAGTTGTTGCTAAAACCTCAAAAATCTGTGCATGGACGTGCGAGTTATCGCACTCTGAAGTCGGTAAGCTGAGTAACCCGCACTCTACATTCGTGAACAGCACGCATGTACTCAAAAAGTGCATGCAACTACAGACCTGAGTACACCAAAGTACTCCCCAGTGCTCTGAATGCAGTTTTCCTGGGGCATGACACACAGGGTGGACCAAAAGTAGCCCTATAAAGATACTTGGAAGCCTTTTGGTCAGGCTTTTTTTCCTCCACTGCTTTGGTTTGGCAGCTTTACAACTATTTAAAATTTGTGCTGCAATAGGCTGCACTGTTTGATTATAGGATCAGCAAAATTCTATTTTGAATCTCCCTCGAAATGAGCCAAGTTACCGAGTCCTGTCTGCATTCCCTGACGTCAATTCAAAAGCCCATCTGTCCTATTCAGTTACTCGGCGCCAGCCACTTCGTCTTCTACAATCACACCATGGGTCCCGACGTCAGGACGGTGCTGATGCACTACGTCTCACACGGGGAGGCCACCATTCTGAGGTGGAACTTGCCGGTTGCCTCCAAGAAGGAAATCCGTACAGAAGGAATATTCACGGCCCTCAACGATTGCAATCTCAGGCTGGTGAACAGGTAAGCGTCACTTCGGAGCTCTCGTACCTGTATGCCGAAATGTTCGCCCACGCAGATTTGAACTGGCTGCTATGGTAGACATAGACGAGTTTCTGCTTCCACGCAAGGGAAGGCTCAATCTCATCAAAACTCTCGCCCAAGTCGAAGTCGACAGAGACCACACCGAGATGGTCGGCAAGCAACCAAAGATCGGCACCTTCGTCATGGCCAACGTCTTCTTCTACCTCTACTGGAAGAATGACACCACTGTGCTCAACTCGGACGTAGCCGGCAGAGTCTTCACGAATTTCTCCTCCTCCGAGTCGTACATGCGTCCGTACCTGCTAACTCAGGCCAAGACGCGCAGGTTGAGGATGGTGCACAGTCACAACGTGAGGAGCAAGTACGTGACGCGGCCGGCGGCCGCGCTGCTCCTGGGAAACCACAGGGTGTGGATACATCTGAAAGGTGAGCGAGACAGCGGATTCGTCGTGGCAGGATAACGCAATGAGGGACATGAGGACTGCATTAGAATCTCGTCCAGCACATCTACATTCTTCCAACCCCGTGGCCCCGAATGACAGCTTTTTTTTTGCACCAGCACATGAGTAGCAACAATTGCCGTCCCTGGACTGCTCGCACACACATGTGCTTTTACAGTATGCACATGTATGTATACGTGTACTATGCGCTCATGTACTGCACTGTGCGTGCACATCACGACTGCTGGGAGGAAAAAGTGACCGCGGAAACAAAACGCAAACTGTTTGAGAGAGCGCCCATAAGCGCGAACATTTGTCATGATCCATCATGTGAGCACGCAAGCAACAGCACTTAAGGGACGAAAGAGCGCTCAAAGTAGCTGAAATCTTGCCTTGCACCTCTCCCAGCTTGTTTACCATTTCATTTCTATGACACATATATGAAATGTGTACATCGCCATGTTGTCTCGGACACTTCGAAACATGCTGGGGGTTCAATCAAGGGTGACAGCGCAAATTTAAGGATGAAGTAAACTTCATATTCGTCACAAAAGCGCCTTGATCCATTGTAAATAGCCCGATAAAGGTCGATGACACATCAGTCATATTCCTCTTTCGTGTCCTCCCCGCTGTCCCCGTCCACCACCAGAGGTGTGCAACATCTCGGGAATAAACCTGGCCTTATTTCATCCTCAAATTTTGGTGGTCATCCTTAATATACGTCTGAATTTGAATTTGCACGTCTTTGATTTGACGTGCATTTCTCTGGGCTTTTTTTTTTACGTACATACTCATAAACTAAACACAAAAGAAAGACCAAGTATTGGGTCATGTTGACGCCAAGTTAACAAACAGCAGTGTCGATTGATGGTAGAGGGTTGTACCTATCAATGACAACACTTGAAGTCATTCAAAATCTCCTCAGAACCGAGCAATGTGTGCCGAAAATGCCACCCCACTGTACTATTCGATGTGGACCCCCTGCCCAGCCTGTACAAATGTATCTTCTAACTACCGCCCAAACCTGAGCTATGAGTGTTTTTAACTTGTTTTTTTTTCAGTGCCCGAGACAATATGGACTTTTTGCTGGACGAGATTGCACAGTCTGAACAGCGTTGTCGTAAGCGAGGCCGACGCTCACTTTCGTTGCGTCGTCACGCCAGTCAATAAGAAAAACAAGCTCCTCCTCTTCTCCCCTGGACGATCAAAGAGTTTCTCTTGATTTCTCTTCCTCAGTGTTTGCTTTCCACCTTCTTTCCCGCCGAGATTCCCCACACTTGCGCAGTCCAAAAAGCGTTGCTTTCACGCCTCGACGAAGTCACGCAGTCTCGCCACAGAAATGTGTTGGCCTTTGGGGGTCAGCCTGGCTGGCCCCGGTGCCGCCACCCACCAGAGGTGATCAGTTGTTGGGGAGTCCCTCCTCCCCAAGTCCACCCACACGCCTTTGGCGCCGACGTCAGGCGTCTCCATCCTCACACCCGCTTTCTCCGCTGCTTTCCTTTGCGCAAGTGCCGGTTTTTTCCCCCTCCCGGACAACAGCGATCGGGCCGGCGGACGCCGGTTGGGGGATTCTGCTCTCGCCGAGAGCTTGCAAAGGACTCGATCGCCATGTTGAGAGAAGCGGATGAAGCCAGTGGAGCGAAAAGGCTAAACAGCGATGATTGCGATGCGTGGGAAAAGCATCAGCTTTGCAAACTTAGCATTCCTTGAGTTTGGCAATTAGTAAGACGCAGTCATTAGATCGGCGATGAGGATATTGTGACACTTCTGCATGTCAAGTGCAGACTTTGTCAGCATCAACATGTGGGGTCATTGGATGTGACAATGCTTTTCTCGGCGTTGGTGTGGCTGAGCCTCAGCGTGTCCGCGTACATCTTCTCCAACAATCATGGTGAGATGCTGGCGGAGATACTCAAAGAGATGCTCCCTCCTCATTAAGGCCAGAACTATGTTACCTTGCAAGCTCAGCGCGCAGTTACGCAGGCTTTTTTCTCTTCTCGCCAGAACTGTGGTGAAGACGGAAACTCAGATTTGTCTGGTGTGAGTGCTTCTTAAAGACGGAGCTGCTGGCGGCCGATAAGGAGATGGAGAAATAGGTGTCGGTCGTCGTCGTTGTTAGTCAAACACCATTTATCAGTTGGAAAATTGTTGTTCCTCTTGTCAGTTCGCTCCACGCCCACGAAGTAGAGGGAGGAGAGGGAATAAGAGAGAGAGAGAGCTCGTCTGCTTGAAATGCCAGCAGCAACAGCTACGTCAACAACAACTGCGAAGCGATGGGGGCCACGCACGAACACGCCTTCACGTACATGTACATCTATTTCAGTCCGATCTCGACTAACCAGATTGAAAGCCAGGGTCTATTTACTGCCAAGGAGCTTGGGCTTGGGCTTGTTCCTCTTCTTGGGCTTGAGCATCCCGAAAGCAGCATCCGTGGACTCAATGACTCGTGACGCGTGCAAAGTTCTGCACTGCGTTCGTTGCCTCAGCCACTTCCTTAGCTGCTTCTCACTTGCTGTATGAGAAAGCGCGCGCATGCGTGGCAAACGATGTGAGAACAATAGAGCAGCCTTTAACAATTTTTTCCCTTTCCTCCTGGGCCAAGATCAACTCAGGCCTGTACTCGCCCTCCCGCATTACCACGGACGGCACTTGTGAGAGATGAGGCGCTAAGCAAATTATTTTTCCTGCCGCCAGCTGTGGCATTTGTTGTCAAGGTTTTCTCGCCTCATTCTGCAAGGCGAGCGAGGTCACCTTTTCTTCACACATTTGTCCTGCGTCTCATGAGCGCTGTGAGAAGAAAGGTTTGCTCAGATCATTGCTTTCCTTCCAGGTTATAAATCCTACAACGTGGCCAAAGACGTGGCTCTTTCCCAGCACTATCGCATCTGCGAGTACGGCGGCTTCGACTGTCTCACGCTCCCCTCCAGTGTGGACCGCAACGGCCAGCGGTGGGCGCCCAAACTGCTGCCAAACGTGGCTTCGGCGTGCGCAGAAATCTTCAGAGACGCACTTTGTCCCGAGGCGCCCCCCCTGGGGTCACCCTGGTAGCCCGGATCCAGCTTCGTCCCGTTGTGGCCGCTGAAAATGCATGTAGTTGGCGGCCTCGATGAAAGGACAACTGTCCTTTGCCTTGTACAGCGAGGACGCAGCCAGATTCGGCGTCCTGATCAACAGAGCTGAGCAGGATTTGAGACTGAGCTTGACGAGCACCAGCACTTTGCCGTCGGGCTGGCTCGTACGAACTGCACGTCTAACATGGCCTCGAACATCAGGTACAAGATAGTACGCGACAACTCTTCACCCAGAAGCTAAGATTTTTCGACTACACACAAATCTCTTAAGGTATGACAGCATCTTTCAAGCTAGCTGGCACAATCAGTTTTCCTCAAATACACTCGACTGCGGAGGAAAATTCAATTCCGCGGCAGAAAAGTGACAGACTGACAAGAGTCCTCTTGTCCTCACCCCGCTGAGCTCACAAGTGGCTCCTTAGAAATCTGTTTCTCCACTTTTCCCTGCTCGGGGTGATCTTTATTGGATTATCTACCAGTCTCACCAATCCTGTGCTCATCATCCCTGCTGTCTTCTTCTTCTTCAAGAGTGGATTATTTTTCGCTGGTGCGTGACGACCTTGTTAGCTTCTAGAAAAAAAAGAAAAGAAAAAAGTTTCACCAGATGTACGAGGTGCTCAAAAGTGTCCTCTTATGAGGCTTTTAGACAAAGTTGGCCAACCAGGGCGAGCACGTGGGCGCACATTGGGCGTAGCCGGCCTGGCTCTCCGCGCACACCTTGTGCTCGGCGGCTGCGTGCGTCACCTCCGTCACTCATGCATCGCAAGTCAGTCCGAGGGGGTGAGGGGATTGTCGGTAAAAAACAAGCCAATATTGCCTAATACCTCCCGGGATTAACAACATTTTTCCTACCTCTTTTCTCTCTTATCAGCAATTATTTCCCGATGAGACCAAGATCAAAGGCAACGACGAACGGCCTTATCAGTTTTGCTTTCGCCCCACAAACATTATTGTGCGACAGCCTGTGACTTTATGGCCTCTTCATCCTCCATGACACCCCACGCACGCACGCACGCTTTAAGAGGACTAGCGACAAAGCTTATTACATCATACATTATTAATGGCTAGGCCAAAGATAAACAAGGTGCTTTTTGGTTCTTCTCCCTCCCCCCCCGCTTCAGCATGTGCACTAATGTTTAGGTAGCCTTTGAAGTTTGAACAAGTTTTGTTGAGGAAACTTCTTCACCCGCATTTGCCCGCTCATTTTGTCGCGCAGTGGCTAAGTTTCATCCAGTGTTTGTCAAGCCGGAAAAACAAGGCTAAACTCTCAGCCTCGCTCGAGGACCGAGGATGGACTGAGAACAACACTCGATCGTACGTATTTTCCTTTCCCACGAGAGCAGAGCTTCTCCTTGCAGACGCCGACGGTGGAAAACTGCCTCGGGGAGGCCTTAGCAGGGACTTATCTCCACCGAAGTGTACACACACGCACGGTTTTGCCCAAAGAGTTGGCGTACGTCATCTCTCTCTCTTTGTCCACGTTATTAGCTCCGTCATATCAGAAATCCGGCCCCCCGGGCTAGGGAGCCGTCCTGCCTGCCCCCCTCCCTACTCTGTGTGTTACGTTCTATTGTGGGCATACTCACAACTCCAGCCTTCATCATCTTCTATTTGATCAGACAAGAAAATGTTGGGTTGTGTGTCAATGTTGGGCTGTGACAAAGAAGACTCCGCCCCAGACTCCTGACGAAGGAGCACCAGTAACATCTGCTCAGATGCACTGAGATGCGACGTTGCACTGCCAGCCATATTTTCATGCACACATTTATACCTGAGGTGTGTTAATCATTGCACCAGCTTGATGTACAAGAGTCCCTTAAACCATAAGCGATGTCAAAAAAGTCCTCGAGGGTTGAAAAGCCCCCTTGAACGCATCTGTTACTACGTGCACAAAACTTCACAACTCTCTCCATGTGTGAGTGCGTGCGTGTGTGAAGGGAACAGCACAAAGCTGCTGACAGTAATTCACATAGACGTAGCGCTCGAGCCACCACAAATTATCCATTCCCTCGCCCCTCACCCTTGGCAAAAAAGCAGCCCCCCCCCCACCCTCGTCCCCATTTTTTCTGCTTGAACAAGCACACCATAGAATGAGTGTTTGAGTTGGATTCAGTCATAATTACTGTATACGGATCAAAATGTGACGACGGCGGCCACGACGTGTGTGCTTTGCTTTATGGCGGATGAACCCGTAAGAGTTCTTACATGCGCGTCGCCCATTCCAACTGGCTCGATTGCATGTGGAGGACCTGAGCCACATGGACAGGAGCGGCGGCTCCTCCGACCTCCGCTGCAACTTCTCCCTCCAAGCGCACAGTGCATCTATTTCTCCAGTTGCATCGATTGCGCAATTACGGACGTGTGTGCACCAGGAGGGGGTTTTTTTTCCTTCTCGATTTTTGCGTCCTCCCCCGTCTTTGTGAGTTTCGTAATCATTTGTGTACATGGAAACTCGACGAATGGAGTTTAGCTGATCCGATTAGTCCGGAGGAAGACGAGATACAAACGTTTTCGCACATTTCTCGTTCCGGCCCAGCGATCACACATGGATGATTGAATCGGAACGCGAACCCACGACAAACAAGGGTTTTTTTTCTTCCTAAGAGCAAAATGTATCGTATCTGTATGTATGGTGCATGCACCACATACGGAGCCTATGTCAAAGGGTGGACGGATGCAGACTATGCAGTCGTCGTCTGATCTCGTCCAGAAGTTGTCTGCGGGGTTGTCGATAAATGGCCACATCGCTAACGGTCAGCATATTTATCGCCAACAGCCTCCGGACGGCTGTGATCAGCCCACCTAGGTAGAAATTATAACACAAAGAAAGAGAAGATGGCGGATGAGATAAGGATGACAGTTCTTATCCTAAATGTTAATGCTCTTAATGCAGGGATGCATAACAAATTGCTTTGAAGATCTGTGCTTTCTGCTACTCTGCTGCCACTAGTTAGTCTCCCATGATAGTGAGTGGAGATCGCTGACAAAGAGATTATTTGGTTGTTTCTCTGTAGGAATTCAGATGTATCCCAATCGTCCCTGAGAAGATACATTTCAGTGCCTACGATGGCCTGCGCAGAGAGAAAGAGTCGTTCCTGTTCTATGATTGTCCAAGAATTTCAGACTCTCGCCCAAGTGTGTATGTGCAAACAGAAGTTGCGAGCGCAGGAAAATCCCTTCGGAATGTGTGACAACTGTTTTGAAACAAAGAAACACATGAAAGTTCTCTCGTTTGCAGCCTGACGATGGTGAAATGAGCTTGTTTTTGAAGTGAGCTTGTTTTCACTGCGTAACGAGCAGGAGCAGCGCAGAAGCAGCGCAGAAGCAGCGCAGACGCAGCGCACAGCACACGACGAGGGCAGAAAGAGATTTGCATTCCAAGCAAATTCGTCCCAGAAAAAAGGCTGAAGGCTGAGAGACCCTCTTCAGAACAGTCAACAAATGTTTTGCATGCACGGTGATCCAATGAGATTGTCACGCGCGTTTAACGGTATTACTAAACGTGAGCAGGCAGAGCGAGAGAGAGAAAAAGGATCATCATTAGTCCCCCTCTGCTACGTGGAACAGATTTTGCCGTCGTCGGCGGGCTTAGCGACGGCGGCAGCCATGGCGGGGAGGACGGCCTTTCCCTTCTCGGTGCGGCCGATGTTTGTAAACGTAGGACGAAAATAATATCTTTTGTGTCTTTGGCTTTTCCAGAATGAAGCTGATTTCTTCGGTTCTCGTTGGTTTCCTCAGTGGGGACGTAGTGAACATCCTGGGATTATGACTCTTCTTGTCCTAGTTCCGGCTGACTGAGACGCATTGGGTATGTAAGAACAATGATGAGCTTTTTCCCCATTCGTTCGTCAATATTAGAATTTGCGTTTATGATCTCCATCATTAACAGCAAGTGGAATCTGGCTTCATTTTCTTTGAAATGCGAATGTTCCGAGAAACACGACCAAGGGCGATGCTTTTTGGCGGTCTTTGTCTCGATGAAACAATCGGAGTGACTGAAAAATTGGAGGCTCGTAAACCTCTCGGGAGCTCATACAGCTTTTCAGTGCGCTCTTCAGCTAACGCAATTTGTCAAGCAATGTCTGGCAGTGGCGGGATAATCAGTCTTGAAGGGGACGTGTGTGAGAAAAAAAAAACGTGCCAGCGTAAGGACTGCACGTATGAGTCTGGTGAGTGAGTAGTGGTGACCTCTGTCACATGTCCTGTCCACAGATGGACCTGTCCGGACCACCTTGACGGTGCTGCGTGATCACGACTGCACTGCTTTATTGGAGTAGCAAGAAATTTGTCTCTGTTCTCTGCCATCTGTGCACTGATATATTCAAATTCGTCTCTCCAGCCTCCTCCTTTGCTGTCTCTTTCTCTTCGCTTGCCCACTTACTGACAGATGTCAGTTAGTTGAAATAAAGGTTAAAACACACTCAGAGTCACCCAGTCTTGTCGGCTTGGCTTTCTTGGAGTGACGAGGATAAAGCTTGGGGAAAATGAGCGTTTCTTTGAGAAATTGTCTCCAAAAATCCCACACATGCCACATTCTTCAGACTCTGTTTGAGAAAGACCTTTATCCGCTGAAAAGTCGGTTGGGCTTGAAGAGGTCTTCTTGTGCATACACATGTTCTGCGCACCCTTCTACATGCTTGTGCGTGCGTACATCATGAAATGTGCGCACAAATCGCCAGAATGAGTTAGTCGGCAACTGACAAATCCGAGCTTTGAGCACACGATACGTCCGTTCCAAGCCAGACCATCCCATACATGACAACCAGAGGAAAGGGGTCGTTAAGCAAGAGAGGTGTCGGCTTTCAGGAGATGCCCAGTGACTCTGAAGCATGAAGAAAGAAAAAAAAGAGACCGTTGGCTAAAGACGTCACATGTTTCTTGTACCTGATGAAGTAGTGACATCTTGATATTGAGATCTGGAGACCCGGATTTGGCCATGTCCACTCTCTCCCCTCCCTTGTACCTACCTACGTCCTTGCAGTACATATTCCAATGGGGTGGGGGTGGCGTCGACGCCACGCAGTCTGAGACAGCCGAAAACAGAAATCCCCCTTCCCTTGGGGGTGTTCCCCCCCCCTTGCTCTGCAGTATATCCGCTACAACAGGAAGTCGGTCGTTTGTGTGCGTGCGTCGGTCAGCTCTTTGTGGGATCACATTGCTGGTGCTGGTGTTGCTGCCGCTGCACACTTTCGTCTCTTCGCTGTCATCATCGCAGGAATTCCACGCCTCTCATTCACCAGACAGAGAACGAAGCCATTCATAGGAGTCAATGAGGGAGAGATCCGAATTAAACAATTAGCAGTTGAATTGAGGTCGAGATCACAATTTCAAGGGTCCAACGAGACAGACGATCCAGAGGAGGAGGAGGATCACGTTACGTACGACCTAGAAAAGCAATGATACGAGCATCGCCAACTTTGTGCACGTCCTCGAGATCCATGAAACCGTCGCTATAAAGTTTTCCTGGCGTTCCTTTCCAACAGCCTCCTCCTGTGCAAGTAGCATGGACACACACAAAGAAAGGGTCAGTGCTTGACGAGTCGATTAGACTGAACGACATCACCTCGTTTGAGCACCTCAGCATTGTTGCGCTGAGATTTTTGTCTGCTTCGTCGGTCCTCGAATCACTTTCTCCTCGGCTCATTGCAGTATTGACTTTGCATCGTTCTCGGTATTTATCACCTCCAAACTTTGTTTTGACCTGTGTACCCATATGCTCGGACTCAGCTTAACCCTTTGACGCGAGTGGATGATCCTGTTCAAACAACAGCCGCAGCCACGTCTGCAGCCCCCAAAGGTGACGATTTTGGCATTATCACCTTTCTCTTTGTTGACCGCAAACTTTAAAACCCCCTTGCAGGCAACTCTGTGTTTGCAGAGCTCATGCCAATAACATTTGGTTGAACCAAGCCTTATCTCTGTGAGCTGCCCCTTGTTCATACAGTGAAGAAGGAGCCGTTAGGCAGGTGTGGAAAATGCAATCCTAAATACTACAGAGGGGTAGAAGAAGAAGAGAGAGCTGCACAAAGAGAGAGGGAGAGCGGTGTTTGAGCAGAAAGCCTTTGTAGTGTAAGCGTGTGTGTTTTCAAACAAATCATCAGTCGAGCGCTCTCTCTCTCTGTTCGCCGCCTTAATTCTCCAGCACCAGGCGTGTAATAATCCGCCCCGCGACGATGAATCTTGGTCTCTCCTTCTGGAGTTGGCTGATTTGAGAGCACGTGCACATGCAACAGAGACAGACGGGGCAGAGAGTGAAATGAAAGACTGAATAAACTTTTTTTTGAAGGGGGGGCGAGATCTAAAGAGATCACGCGCGGATACTTGCTTAGCACACTTTTCGGGGAAATCGTTGGTGAAGCGTGAATAAATCATCACTTCAACTCCGCGTGTGAGGGCGAAAAAAGCGCTTCCGTCTACAAGGAGACTTCACCTCCTTGCGCGTGATGCGGCGAGGACCGGGGAGACTCCGAAGATCTGCGCGACGACGACGGAAAAGCCCAGCAGCAACAGAAGCAATCACTGAGCCGGCCAAATATTTTCTTTCACTGAATTCTTACGCTTCAAGAGTGTGTGTGAGCGCGCGCTCTTGTGTGTGTGTGTGTGTGCTAGTCTTGTTTCAGAGGTTTTTCGTCGTGCCGGATGTCTGCAGAAGCGATCATCAATATTTGAAATATGGATCACACCCTGTGAGCTTTTCCTCTCTGGCTCGTTCTGGCCGCTGCTGCCGTTGCTGCTGTCGTCGTCGTCGTCGTTGCCGCCACCGTTCATCTGCCCCGCCAAGGTGGGGGCAGGCGAGAGATTCCCCCCCAATTCTCAGTTAAGACAATAACACCCCTCTCCTGTTTTGTGACTCCCCCCGCAGCAGCATCCGCAGCACCGGCACCGGCAGCAGCATCCCCAGAGTTTTAATTTGAATAAACATTGCTTCCTGCTGTTTCTTCTTCCTCCTCCGCCATCTCATGGGTCTCCTCGCTCTCTCAGTTGTTGTTGGCTCACTCGAGCCAAGTCTTTTCTCCATTTTCTCCTTTGCTCCTCCCCTGCTCGAAAAGCCAACTCCTCCTTTTCCTCCTGTCCTTTTTGCTCTCCTCTGCGGAGGCTGCCCAAACATCTCTGTGCTCTCTCCAGATTCCTCAGGCAGGTCTTGGCCGAGTAATTGCTGTTGGAGGACAAGACTGCTCTTCTAAGAAGAAGACCCCTTATTTGTTCTTGCACCTCGGCGATGACAAAGTCATCGTCGTCGTCGTCGTCGTCGTCGTCGTCGTCGTCGTCGTCGTCGTCGTCGTCGTCATCGTCGTCGTCGTCGTCGTGTTGTTCGCT
>JAAUXU010105822.1_pt1 | contig 23889 bp, 25 predicted proteins | sample 7278151 | NCBI WGS metagenome assembly JAAUXU01 (sample SAMN14350113, study PRJNA611818) | marine sediment metagenome | isolation source: surface marine sediment (1.8m) | place: French Polynesia: Moorea | collected 2018-08 | reverse complement strand
GGCTGAAATTTTCATGGAATAATTCGGACCCAAAGGCAGACATTTTCCAGTGGGATTCATTCCCCAGGCCCTCCGGTGCTACGAGCAAGGATGCAACAAACCTTGTCTGGGTCGAGAGGTTGCTAGGTTTGATGAAGTAGCAAAAAGAGAGTGATGGGGTGACCATTTGACATGTAAACAAAACTCATCAACGACAGTTGGGAAATCTCATCCATTCGCTGCTGGTAAGTGTCACTAAGTCATTTTCTGACACTGATTTCTAGTGCCTGTTATGATCTTGCCTCTGTCCTCAACAGTAGTGTGAGAAGACAGTCCAGATGGCCGTCATCGGCAGTAGCGAGAGAAGACAGTCCGGCGCTTTGAAGACCAGATGGCTGTCATCAACAGTGGCAAGAGATGGCAGTCCAGATCGAGATTTCCCAAGTGTTGTCAATGCGTTTTGTTCACATGTCAAATTGTCACCCCATCACTCTCTTTTTGCTGCTTCACCGAACCTAGCAATCTCTCAACCCGGAGTGCTTGCACATGGTGCCGGAGGACCCGTGGAGTGAATCCCTGTGGAAATGATGGGCCAGGGGGCTGGGATTGTTCCATGAAAATTTCAGTCAATTTCATCCACGTTTACCCCCTGAAAAAGTCATATTTCTGTTCTGTTTGGCATGAACCCCTCTCCAGGTGGCCTTCTTTTGAAGGCCTTCTTCTTCTAGCACCAAAATCGGCAGGCTTCACATTCAACCATTGTACTGAACATTGTGTCCCAGTCTCACATCTACACGTTCCACATCAAAATTCCACTTCAACATGTTTCAGTACGGCATAGGAGGTGCCGTCATGCCCGACGCAATTGCATACGGCCAGGACTGTATAATAATACAAAGCGTTTGGCTCAAATGATCTCTGGTGTCTGCAATATGACTTGGTGGTTGTACAGCATCAGAAGTGCTTGTGGTCCTGGAGTGAGGAGCCAACAAAGCCGCTGATTTGAGGGAAAATCTCACCTGCTTTGACTACAACACTTCACTTTTTGCTCTGAAATTGAAGGATTCTGCTCTAAGACCATAACTAAGCCAAACCTGTTGAATGAAAAACATTTTGAGATCTTGCACGTCCTGCTCACACCAAGATGGTCGATCAATACAGTACTCCGACCACGACCAGTGCTCTAGCGCAAATCATTTTGGCCAACCAAGTTATGGTCCTACTTCTAAGCCAAAATCATATGCATGCTACTCCAATGGTTCGCTAATTTTGAAAACGAGGTAGTATCATTTACTGACGTGGGGATATAAAAATTTTGTGTCCACCCTGTAGCTGTCTGATAGTACGGATGCACCCAAACACTATCAAAAAATTTATAGCAACCCAAAATTTCCATTGAGAATCCCCTTAAATCTAGGGATTGACATAAACCTCTGCTCAAACAACGTCTGCCCTGAATAATGTGATCTGGGTCACATCTGTTGATGTCATTGCACGGTAAACATTTGTTTTTGGCCGCTAACGTTATCTTATGTGCTGCAATTTCTGACTCATGCTGTACGTTGATTAACGGAAAAATCATTCCCCCACCTTGACAGGATAGAAGTCGCATGAGAATTTGATCTCGCCCGAGATCCTGCTGACGAACTCGTACTTGTGCTCCTTGAGGGCGAAGGCAGTGAAGTTTCCCTCAGAGTCGCCATTAGAGTCGATGCGAATGTAGTTACCGGAGATGCTCTCGTAGCCGCCCATATGGATTATCGCGTCCGTGATGGCGCGACCTAGGAAGAAGAGCGACAACAACAAAATGACGCAAATTTTTGAACATTGTGTTCGTGGAAGTGGAATTTTGGCAAAATTTTAACAACAGCTTATGTTATGGTACGAAATGACCCCACGAAAGGCCAAGTAGGCCAAGTTTCTGCTGCGTCAAGACACCCACCCAGCCTAAATGTTGGGACAAAAATGGCATGATCAGGTTATTTCGACCATCCCCTTCTTGAGCGATTTCAATAGCTTTTGATAGTCGTGACGAGTGAATTGGTTCAATTTTGAGATGAATCTTAAGTTCCAAAGCTGCTTATATTACGATTTAAAATAGTGCATCCTGCCACTGTCTGTACATACGCATATTCAAAGAGTTGGCCTCTTCTCAGCGTCACTACGTTGCTGGTACCTTGGCTCAAAGCTGCGCATCCTCTTCATCTTCTAGAGATGCCAGTCTGGCTAGGGAGGGGGCTAGCGTTGCATCCCTAGCCAGAGGCTGGCATCTCTAGAAAATCTCTAGAATTTGCTCTGTCTGCTTCAGAGTTTTGTCTTTTGTCTCATTCCTCCCTGCCACGGCTGACCGGAAGAAGTCATCATTCCAATCTCAGTCCTTGTTTTGATAAAAAGGAAGTCCGCTATCACTTATCCAGTTCTGCTTGTTGGCAACAAAGATTTTGCAAAAGGCTGACATGCTCAGAACCCCTGGGGAAATCGCAACCAACTTCATAAACTATGCTACTCTGCTACTTGTTAGTCGCTGTTCTTCTTATGACAAGAGAGTATCTGAGCTTCTTCAACAGAACTTCGTTGTTCATTAATATTGGAGCAAGACTTTGCCATTTTTCACATGCCGCAGCCGACTTCAGTGCCTGTTAAGGTTTCTTCCAAATTTGACGTTCCATGCTTTAAGACAGAGTGCTTTAACTTTTGTCTACTCGCATACCGGTATGCTTAGCTCCTTGGCCTCTTTCTGCCCAATTTCAAAATTTTAGCTTTCAGGTTGCTAAATAAGTTTACGTGGCCTAGAACTGGTCCGAGATCAGTAGCAATTGGCAACTTAAGTGAATCATCCAGCCGCGTTGCTACTTACCATCCCTAGCGAGCTGGTTGATGTCCCTACCGGGGTTGCCCCTGATAAGGTTGTCGAGGGCCTTGGCGTAGAGCATCACGGAGTCATAGAGGTGGGCGGCGTAGATAGAGATGTGAATGCTGAACAGATTTTGGAATATGTGTATGTTCTTGAAGTTGAAGGGAGGCAGCTGGTTGTACAGGCGGACCTTCTTAGCGAAGTCGGTCGTGTCCACCCTGCAAAGAAAAATCACACTTAAAAACCGATGTCAACAGAGGTTGAGTGTGACAAGGTCGTACCTGTACGGCGACCCGCTGACCACGATGAGCGACCTCCATTGGTCAAAGGCTGCCGCGCCCATCTGCTCACAGGTCTGGTAGGAGTTTTCACTGGTAGATGACAGAGAATCTGCAAAAAAAAAGTCTGATGAGAAAAATAGTCGCAACGCTGACCCTACATAATATACATACACACATATTGTATATATATATATATATATATATACATAATACATATACACAATATATGATGCAGTAGTGGTTAGTAAATAGTGATACGAATAGCACTGAAGGCCGATAGGATTTTTGGTGGTGCGTGACGGTGTAGCGAGACATATGTCACAAAATGGAAAGACTTCTTTTTCCCCTGTGACATTTCTGGTCTAAAAGGACCTACTTTTGTGTACATCATGTAACGCTACGGTATAATGTGATACGTATGTTGGTACGAAGAAGGTGGATAAAACTGACGAAGTTGGACGTCAGTGCAAGAGGACTGGCACCCCTGCACCACAGGGTGAGTCAAATTGATCAACTTGATGTAAGACTTCTTACTCACCCTCTTTGTTCCACAGAAAAAAGCCCAACTCGTGGTAGACAGCGGTATCCGGGAAGAGGTAGATGACCATGTACTTGCCCTGAGCAAACAGCTGCTCCACCTTCATCTGCTTCATGAACCTTACAAGCATCTCCCGCTGGCCGATGAACACGTAGATGCGCGTGGAGTCCTTTGTCTCCTTCAAAATAGGGTGAGGCCACATCTAAAAAGGAAAAAGGGCTAATGCCAACCAAGAATAATTTGGGCATATTGGGTCGATTGGTCAAGTCCAAAGATACCAGGATTTTCTGGGACGTCTAATCAAGAGCTCACCGTGTTACAGCAATCCAGGCTGCTGCTTATGCAACATATGTTTTGGTCCCGAAATCTCCTATAGTGGTTCACCTGGAACATCTTCTCCTCAGCCTGAAGTGTGAAGATCAAAAGGAGGCTAAAAACAAGTCTCGGATGAGGGAGGGGAAAAAAGCATTATCATCACCTGTTTGTTCAGATGCTTTGCTATTGTCTCCCACTGCGCTCCCTCCTGGTAGATGATAGAGAACTTCCTCCACTTGTAAAAGTCCAACAACGACAACACCGAGTTCGTCACCTTCATGTTCATATGTACCCATAGCACTTGACAAAGCATTTAAAGTAGATGAGATGAAAGCAGTCGAACCTGAGTATCTGGAGGCTCCATCCTGGTGAAGGTAGGGAACTTCTCCTTGCTCGAGATCTGTGCATCCGTGCACCTTTGAATAAGAACATTTTACGTATAATATAAGATCACTTAGGCGCTGCTTGATGGGGCAACCACCTGTATGAGATCATGGCTCTGTTCTTGGACCCCGCCACCATGGCCTCGGTGTGGCAGTTCGGGCCCTCCGGGCCGATGAAGGCAGCGATATCCCTGAATTATCATCAAGAAAACTTATTGGACATGAAGTTAGGAAGTGGACGAAGTCCAGAGGTACCTGCAAATCAGGTCCACCGTAGCCTCCGTGGAGACGTTCTCCAGGCCCCTGGTGTCTTTATAGGTGAACTTCAGCTCGACGTTAGGCAGCAAGCAAGAGCAGTTGTTGACCTGCTCGATAGCGTAGGTCAACGCTCCAGAAATGGCTCGACCTTGTCTTTTAAGAGTATAAAAACACCCTTAAACTTGAATGCAGTATGAATAAGAAAAAAAAGTAGCTGATTAAGCATAGCTCGTGACCACCGACATATTTCGCCTTCAGGGACGTCATCTAAAGCATTTTTTTCTTGTTCAATAACACCAGCCAGATTTATTGCTGCGTTTTTAATAAAAGTTTGCAATTTTCTTCCCGTCGTGCATTACCTGTTGTGCAACTTGCCCTTGACGGCCGCGAGGTACCCCAGCTCCACCACGGTCCTATTGTCCCTGACTTGACCCTCCTCGCAGCACTCGAGCAGCTGATAGAGGTCCTTGCTGGCCGTGCCGGAGGCCTCCTCGGAGGAGGAGGAAGCCGGGGCCAAGGCGGCCTCCAGCAGCGCGCAGCACGACAGCAGCACCAGGAGAAACATCCGCCAGCCGCATCCGCCAGGTTCTTCTTGAATCATTGTTTGCTGTCACTCATGTTGTGGGTGGATTTTAGGTCGGGTCAACTGACTCTTTTGACGTTTTTGTTCTTTCAGCTTCGAATACATACACGGGCCTATAGGCCTTACAAGGCTGGTGCTTGTAGAGGATTAGATGTCCTAAAAGATGGAATAAAATTAGTGAATGTCTGATTTATCAGCAGACTTGATAGGGAGGTCTCACAACTCAGCACCAAATATAGTGATCGTCAAAATATGACTATAATTTTTTAGTGAAACTTTGTGAGTGAAGCAAAACGTCACAACTCCTTCATCTGTTCCAGCCTTGATGTGACGTCTCTTTTGCCACTCCCCCCTTCCCCCCTCCCTGTTGATGGTGTTACTGGTGTGCCACTCCCCCATGCCTGAGACCACATCCTAGGCGCTGCCCACACACGTTGTCGCCGAGAAGCCTTGCGCTGAAGCCGGGGACATTTTTTTTCTGATTCACACTGCGCAAAGCATGCAGTATCGATGGGTGGCAGATAGGGTTTCTTTCAGAAATGTCAAGGGTCATCAAAGAGGATCAAATGACAAAACGAGGGAAAAAGAAGGGAAAACGAAAATGCCACAAAATTTTCAAGTGCATATTTTTGTAACAAAAAAGATGAGCGCTGAAATAAAGCTGTTCAGAGCTTTTTAAAACTTCTTGAACAGAGACGAAGTCATTCTTTACAACGTACAAAATTCGTATCTTTTTTGGGTGTGGTTGGGTGGTGTGGGTCGAAAACCACTAAATTAACCATAGCGAAACTGTCAGGAGAGTAATATTGTTTAATTTTCCTACCAGACTGAGTGTTTCTGCCGCAGGTTCAGTTTTTTTTTTTTTTTTGGCCATCAAATTTTTTTGGCTGTGTTGTCTCTTCTTCTGACGCTTGCTGTCTGTTTTGGCTCCGGCGCTGCCATCGAACGCTGGTGCCAGGGCTGCCAAACTACGTCCGGGAAGGTATAACAATCTTTGTCAGGAAAATTTCTGCTTAGATGCCGAATACTTCAGCAAACGACTTTGCTCAGTCAGTCCTGGTGAAACATTCGTTGTTGTCCCAATCTAAGCATATTCACTCTCGTCCTAAACTGAAGGTCACGTTAGGATGAGTACGTTACTTAAACTCGCTGCGTATCCTCGCTTGCCCACGCATCCTCCACCTTTCCCCAAATCCATCGCCACCTGAAAGGTAACTTGACGTTAGAATGTCATTTTTTCGGCAAGTATTTCCGACCTCTTGGCAACTCTGCTCTCTGATTTTGCTTCCGTCTTGTGTAGGCCTCTTCGGCCGCTCAGGCCTTGCTTTCCTTCTCCACCCACGCACGCACTCACGTTTGCGTGAGCGCTAGCGAGCAACTAAGCGAAATGCGTAATGAAGCCAAAATGCGGTTAATTACTGATAAAGGTATCTTTCCAGGTAGATGACTAGAGATGCAGTCGAGTATACTTCAACCGCCTACCTTGAGACCCAGCAAGTCGGGTCCGATGAACTGATTGATCTGATTGTCTGAACATCATGTCGTAACTGCAAAGAACTACGATATAGTGAACTCATCGGTTGCCCAGAAAAAGTTCACTGCATGAAAGGTGGGTCACAGCAACAAAAACGGTGTTTTCGTTCGTTTTTCCCAGCAACCTTTGCAACAAGTTCTACCTTTGGTTCAATTAATCGGGATGGTCAAACCTGTCAAGAGTTGAAAAAAGGTTTGTACGTTGTAACCTGGGATGGAAATCATAAATGCATAATGTGGACGGTGAAGGAGAGCTGCCCTGTTCTGCCACATTTATTAAAATGAAACCAAACTGAACACAAAACACTTACACCTTCATAACTTACGAATTAAGAGTCACTTGCTGCCCTTTGGCACAAACTTCATCACTTCATTGCGCAGCACTGTTTCGGAGACAGTAACAAACAAAAATGCAGCTACGCTATATGCTCCGGTCTTATGCAGCATCGTATGTTACCCTCCGGGGCAATCTGGACATAGGTTTAATCCAGACAAAAGCAGCCTGCCCGAGGGTGTCTGGAATGACAGTGAGCCCCTGTATGTGATTATGGATACGAAAAGTTCTAATAGTCACTCTCCCAAGATGACGCCTGACAGACAATCAGAATTACTTAATTTTGAAGACTTCTAATCAAGATTAGACATGCTCAAATGGAACATAAGGTGTGCAGAGGGGCGGATAGCAGGAAAACTAAGGCTTCCGTTCATGTATATTCTTCATCTATAAAATGTCCAATCTACAAAATGAGTCGTACAAAATTTAACTTTTCATTTTGTCTTCGACTTCCTTGAGAAACAACGCAGTGTTAACCATGACATTGGGATGCACACTACACTTCCGAAGTGAGTGGCAGTCTTCATAGATGTTCATCCGGACATCTTTACCAAGACTCTTGAGGTGGTTGAAGTACTCGATGCTCTGGAACTTAGGTACACGGAGGTCTTCACTGCCTACCAGGAGTAAGACTGGAGCTTCTAGATTGGATGCCTGGGCGATTGGTGATCGGTCATAAGCGAGTCTGAGGGACTCAGAACCTGCGGATCGACCTGGAGGGCATGACCATCCACCCTCGACCTTCACCCAGTCCGGAATATCGGTGACCCCAGCCATCGACGCCAAATTTTTGACCCCATTTAAGGACACCACAGACCTAAAAGATATACTCAAGCTGTGCTTCAACGGATACCTCTTTACTAGAGGGAGAGAGTGACATGGAGGGGAGAATGAGTAAATTAAACACTTTTCTCTATTCTCTCCTCAAAACAGTCTTCCAGTTGAACAGCATGCCACCAGCCAGTATACCTCAAAGGTAACTATATAAAAATGTTCGAAAATGCCAATTTTGGGGGGAGTGGGTGGGTGGGGAAACTGGCTTTAAACCATTTTAGCTGGTACTAATTGCATTTTTCAGGAAAAAAGGTTTTACTTTGAGCACTTTCCACTCAAAGTTTCATAGCATACTGTAGTACTGTACAGCCAGTGAGGCATACACTCCTCTCTTCAGTCACAACTTTTGACTGTATTGGGCTACAGAAGTGATTCATCCCTCTTTAGAAAGCTAAGAAGCTTCTTAGGGGCCAACATGATGTAAACTTTGGCTCTAGGATCACTCATTTTTCCGCAATACGGGATTAAAGTTATGTTCTACAGCACAGTTTCTGCATTAAAGATTGAATGCACTGTGGTCAAATTGTGGGCTGTAGTGACAAAGGAGTGGTCCTAACGCAATAATACATCTCAGTTTGGTTCGAAAGGAGATACTTAGCTTTCCATAGAAGGGTAAACTACTAATGTAGCTCAATCCAGTCAAAAGTCATGACTAAAAAAAGAAATGTCAGCTACACTTACTGCACACAGCATGTTATAAAAGTTGAGGTTAAAGGGTGCCCGAAGTACGTCACGTTCCTTACGAACAAAACGGTTTTGCTAAAATCTTATATTTTGACAGGTGAAAAACCCGGGCCCAGGAAACACCTGTTCCAAAAATGAACCTTTTCGAACTAACCCATTAGAAAACAAGGGTGAGATGCTATCTGAGAAAAAAAACCGTACAGGAACACCCTCATTAAGTGTCGATTTTTCTTCAAGACGCAAATTTTTCCTGCATAAGAACCTTGGATTTTGCCAATCAACAAATTTTGTCACAACTGGTTGAAAATCACTGTGCACATATTGAAAAATTTTTTCTTGCCATTTAAAACGTTAAGACAGCACAGAGCACATAAGCTAATTTTTCATTTACATATCAGTGTCGTGGTGTACATAGTTCGACAATTGTCTATAAATGTGTCTCACATTAGTTGCACCATGTAGTAATTTTTACAGACTTACAGTGCACACCTAATTCTGGTGAACGCTAATGATGCGCACTGCGACACAAGTGGCACACTATAGTGGTAATATTTTCAGTCCGCATTGAATGGTTGTAAGAAGGCTTTGGATAATTTCAAATGTAGCAATTGATAGTCAAAACCTACGGTTTTACCTCACTGTTTCCTACTTTTGGTATCAACTTGGTATCAACAGGACACCAGTCCTGATTCCTTGTCTGAGTGCACATTTCAATGTGGAACGTCCAATACTTCACATCAGTCATTCACTCACTTGTAAGTTCCGGGATACTGGCCTGCCAGATGAGTCACCAGAAATCCTCCATGGGATCCCCCCCAAAGATGGACCCTAGAAGGATCCAGATGGGGATATCTGGTGAGCGCTTCTTTGAGGGCCTGGTTGCAGTCCTTGACATCCAAATCCCCCACATGCCCAGGAAGTGATTCGACTGAGTCTTTCCCTGCACCCAGAGAACCCCTGTAGTTGACACGGATGACTGCATAGCCAAGAATGTTGAAGAAGAACACCTTTTAAGGCAAAGATAATCACATCATTCATGTTCCCTTATACAACCAGGTTAGGAAAGTATTGTGTGTCTTGCAGCCAAAACTCCAGACTGGCAAATGTGATTACTTCAATAAATATTTGCGATGAGAAAGAAATGAAAGAAGTCAAGTGGATATGGGATTCCTGTTGACCTTGTTTCAGCTTACCTCCGAACTGAAAGAGGTAGATACAGCTGAGTGGGGCCCACCATGGGGGTTGAGAATCACAGGCACTGAAGCTTTGGAATGACTTGATCCTGAGGGTCCCACATAAATGGCACTGAAGTCCACAGACTTGAACTTCTCATCTGGATGGACTGCCAACGGCTTCATCTTGAATGCCTCGTACTGAAGACTCCTGGACAGGCTTGATAATTCCTCGTTTCTTGGCCCAGGCAATAAAATAAGATTTTGGGAATCCTTGCTCTCCAGGGACATCAAACCCAACTGAGCTGGAGACAAAGGGTTAGATCTGACAACTAGGACAGTGCTCTTAGACACACCAACCACCAATGTATTTGGCAGATCCCTCCATACTGTTACAGTTTTGCTCTCAAGGTCCAACACAAATGGAAATGAAGTAGTATCAATCAGTGCATCTGCCACCAACACTATTGATCCAGTAGAAGTCTTGGCAAGACATTGCCGAGGAAGATCAGGTGTGCAGACACCCTTGAAATGATACTCAGTGAACTTCTGATCACCAGTTTTGCTCTCCCGGTAGCTGATTCTGTCCTCATCAGGCCTATCATTTAGGATCACAACTGGCTGGGCCTCTTTGTCATTCAGATTCAGCTTCATCACCCTGAAGTAGGTTTGATGAGGTCCAGGATAGTTATCATTATCAGCACCAAGATCTCGTTCAAGCCAGATCAGCAAATTGTCCATGACTCTGGGAGACTTGGACCCCATAGACTTCTCTGTAAGGACCTTAAACGTGCTCTTGGGCTCCTGGACATCCAAGCTAAAAATGACACTAGGGCGATTGGAGCAGAATATTAGGCCCAGGTATATGGCACTCAAATCCACTGTAATGCCAATTAGTGTATTGTCTTCGTAGAAGGTCAGCTGACCTGGTTGGTGACCCTTGGGAAAGACATTGGTGTTCAAAACCTCAAACTTCTCAGAGATGAGGTCTAAGAGGACAACCACAGATTGGTGCTTGCCAACCAGTTGTTCGCCAAAGGTAGGTTTGTATTGGAACTCCTGACCCACATCCTCTTCCGTTTTGTCTGTGTCAGTCGAACTAAGAAATGAAAAGAAGTAAGTTATCGTTGTAATGTTTTAAGGTCTCAACTGCCGTAAGCATATCAGAACATCACTTGTGTAACTAAATTTTCTTTACTGGTGCAGAATAGTTAGGCATATAGGAATCTAACAGGTAAGATGAATCTTTTGTTCAGAAGGCTCACATTTCCGTTCTGGGGAAGTATCTAAAAGGTCTGCTGATTTCGTCCATCCCAACAGGAAAACCTTGATTTCTCTGTACATGAAAGCTTGAAAGAAGTCAAAAATGTCCGTACAAATTTGATCGTTCCTGAAGTCTAAAACAATTACTTCTTTCAAAATGAAAAAAGATTGTTTTGTCGACATTTGCACGTCCAATCAAAACATTTCACGTAGCAGTGCCTAAAAACGAAAGCTTCACACTGGCGTATAAGACACATGTGCTGCTGACCAAACATTATCAGATATATGCGAGATTTCAAGGTGGCCAAAGGTAAGTTAATTGCTCACCTAGGTTTGTCTTCTTCTCCCTTGGCGCTACCAGTATTTGTGGTCTTAAAGAAGGACTTGGCCTTGGGCTCCTTCATCTCGGCAATAAAGGCTATCTTGGTGCCACTTTTATTGATGGCCAAGCCACCAAGCTCCTGGTCACTGTACACTGACCCATGGAGGTCAAGTTCAGTCAAGTTGAATTCCTTCCACAGGACACCAGACTTGAAGATGTGCATGACCTCCTCCTTCTTGTCATACTTGACCACACTGATGACCAGGTCCTCCTTGGCTTCATGAAGCACCTCATCAGCCTGCAAGGTCACGCTGCCACATTCATAGGCCACGTTTCCAATGACTCGATGATTCCTGGCAACCACAACCTGGAATAGAAAGAAGTCCTTAAAGATTCCCCCGATATAGCGACCATTCTAGGACCCAGCAAAATTGGTCACTACACATGGGCAATCACCATACGTGAGAAGATTTATCACAATGGCCACTATTGGTTCCAGACAAAACTGGTCATTTCATGCGTTGATCACTGTAAAGTGGCCCCTCGGTATGGTTACCGAGGTAACGCTGGGAGAATTGCTTGCTTCGTCTTTCTGGTTCACTCTGTACCTTTTTTGTCGCTGCCACGGAGCCCCATGACCATACAGAGGTGACTTTCAAGTCGTCGTCGATGTTGGCGCGGACCAGGGTGGCTGAGAATCTCACGGAGGACTTGTAGGCGCTCTTGGCCATGTCAACGTACGAAGTCATGTCGGAGCACACCAGTTAGCACAAACCAGCGTGTAGAGTCGTGCAATCTTCACGTGACTGTGGCTTTGGGATGAACTGCTGACCTTTGTGGAATTTGAGAAGTCCGCTGGTAAGATAGCGACTGGCGTTGCTGTAGCCGCTAAACACTCTATGTGTAGCAGCGCAGCGTCACCATAGGGAAAGGATACCTTTCTGAGCAGAAGAAACGTCAGCTTGTTGAAACCTCAGCAAAGCGGCAGTCCATAAACAGTGATATTAGAGAGATATATATGGTACCCCCCGTACACCCCTCTCTATCACAGGGGGCAATAGAATCATCTGTGTATTCCGTAGGCAAAACCAGTGATAATGGCAAAGCCATGATTTCACCTGTTTTCATATTTTGCCACCTCCTTTGAACTCACTGTTCTCTCTGCCCTCTTTTTTGTTCTGCTTTAGATCAGGTCGCCACAGGCGCAGCTGGTCATAGCCTCCCTCTCCTTCCATAGACTGCAAAGGCTGTTGCTGAATCTCTGCTGGTGCAGCAGCCCAGGACTGCTCAGCAGGCCATGAGAGGTCTATGGTCGGAGCCTCCTTGGTCTCTCTTTGCTAAGCTGTCAATAATAATGGGCCAATTTTTGGAAGTTCGGGCCGGGCTGAATCACAAATTGACCCGCCGGACTGGTTCGCATTTTAAGCGAATGGAATGTGGCTTGCGTCAGTCCGAGGCCAAAGAGAGGTGACTTACGCGGCACCAGACTTTGGGCGGGAGATTAGACCACTGCTTTGTCACTCCTCAGTAGTTATCACGTCCGTTTGCCAAGTCCGGTAGCTTGCATCAAAACTACAACCTTAATTATTAACTTTTTGAATCCTCCTAATTACAAGTGAGTTACGTAGACTTCAGTGAGGATGGAGACACGAAATATTAGTTACTCTCCGTGAAAAAGCAGTTGGTTTAAAGTAACAGCAAAAACGGAAGATTTCACCGAACATACTGAGGGCAGCAGAGAAAAATGAGCAGCAAGGATATTGTACCTCCAGCCTGAGGTTCGCCAATGACTGCTGAAATTACTGAACATAGCGAGTGAGCTGGAGGAGATTGCATGGAGTCTGCGTGAAAAAAATTCTGAGCAAGTGTTGAAACAGCCTTACTCTGTCACAAGCTGGCTTCGGGTTTGAGTTCGATGCCAATGCGCTTTAGCTTCCCATCAGAATTTGAAAGGAAAGGTCTCTCGAGGAAGCACAACAAACATGCTTGCTTATGCGTCTCTTCTCAGAAGTACCGAACTGGTTTAACAAATCAACTCTGCAATGTGAGGCACTTTAAGACCCCTTTGCTATCTTGGACCCACTAAATGAGTGGTGGCCGGCACCCCTCACCCGACGGCTCGTCGGTAGAAAGGTTTCGAACAATCTGTTTCAGAACTATGATACAATGGTGGCTGTCATATTTCGCATGTTCTGAGCAAGTGTCCCTTAACACTCTAGACTCGAAGCACGAATTGTTACAGAAACTTGCGGAATCCTGAGATTTGCCTCTTCTGGTTATACATTATTTAGCTTATCACGCTATCCCTCCTTTGCACAGGCTAGGGTTTAGCGGTGACCAGAGCTATCTATTAGACTTTTGTTTCGGTCCCATTCTCATGATCATGGAAGCAAAAAGTACTCCCTGTTTCAAAATAAGTAAGCCATTGGGAATATAAGCTTTGGTTATTGGCCGATTATAATAATACATGTTTGGCTGAAATAACCTCTGGTGTCTGTTATACAACTGGGTTGTTGTGCAGCATCAGAAGTCTTTGTGGTCACGGAGTGAGGAGCCAACAAAGTTGCTGATTTAAGGAAAAATGACGCTTGCTTTGACTACAACAGTTCATTTTCTGCCCTGAAATTGATTGCTCTAGGACCGTAACTAAGCCAAACTTGTTGAATGAAAAACATTTTGGTATCTTGTATGCTCTGCTGCAAAGAGATCAAGATGGTGAATCAATCAATCCAGTACTATGACCATGATAAGCCATCCACAGCAAATCATCTCAGCCAATCGTGGTCCTTCGAGGCAGGTGTCTGTTGTGATACGCAATAAGTTATAGACAGACGAAAGCTACAGGAGCGTTTTTTTTAGACTGACTGCTGTGAGCGAAAACAAAGGGAGAATTGATCTCTGGTATAGGACGAGAGAGGGTAAGACGGGAAATACCGTATACGATCTGTGGTCTATGTACACAGTAGACAAGAACACGACCTCCATTCCCATGCTTCAGTCAGCCAATCATATGAGTGCTTCTCAAATGACTAACTTATTTTGGAAAAATTGAAACTGGTCGAGGACTCTCTTATTGTATAACAGAGGGAGCAGCAACATATAGATTTTCACCACTTTTTCCGTCAAGAACAAAAGAAGTTTCATAAATTACTTCATTGGCCTCACTCTCACAGCCCCTCAAGGTTTGCTCTCTTAAAACACCTGCCTCCAAACTGTACTCGTACTTTTCGAAAAAAGTTGTAGCGCTGAATCATAGCATCCACTTAATAGTCTCATATATGCTGCATGTCCAAGTACGCAAGTATAACGAGCAAAAAAATGGTGATCCTAAAAGAACAGTCAACAGCCTTGATATTATGAAGATTGAGGTTAATTTCTCGTGTACTGAGTGCTTTTTGCAATTGACTCCAAGATTGTTCCATACTGTCCAAAATGTTGAAATGGTAAAGCAAGTCCTAGCATCACAATGTCGAAGATTGCCTGCTTTCATAATATCGATAAATTCAAGAAGTTCTCAGAATTGTCAGAAGATACTGGATGATTCGTTCCACTTCAGCGATGAAAGAAAAATGGTGACCGACTCCAGCGTGCACAACTGAGCATTTTAGACCCACACGAATAATCTTTAATCACTACAGTTGCTATAGCATACAATAGAACTCCACAGCACTGAATGGAGCGGAAGACGACGCAGGCAAACACAGCTGACTTTGATCATTTCTCACCGTCAAAACCTCTCTCTCCTGCATCGTACTTGTACTCTATGCTACCTCTGCTCCGTCCTCAGCTTCTGTTGGTCGGCTGCAGTGCCAACATAGGTCAAGCCACTTCTGGCAGCTCGGGTCGGGCGTTAGGCAGCGGGCGAAGAGCAGACAGCAGCAGAAGCAGATGGAGTGTAGAGAGTCGAGCAGGGAGGAGGAGGAGAGTTCAGCAAAGAGCAAAAGAGACGAACACTGCGACAGCGAGGAAGGAGCAAGACCTTGTATGTAGCGAACGCTACCGAGAAGAAGGGAAAGCTCCTCTCCAGGTCTACTCCGAGCCCTCCTCTCCCCCCTAGGGACACTCTCCGACGTCGTGAGGTCCTCCAAAATGACCTCATCTCTTCCCGACTCAGAGGAGATCGTCAGAGATTCACTATTTCGCTTTCTTAGCACTAAGGTCGACGGTATCAAGGAGGAGTAAGTGCTTGTACTGATCACTGGTAGCTATGACGTTACGATGTATACTTTTTCTGTTTAGCGCGCTGGACGAGATCGTTCTGTCGTATGTGACGAGCATCGCGGAGGAGTTGACCCAAGACGACGTCTCCGGATTCGACGGCGATGCCTTCGTGGAGATGCTCACGGCTTACCTACCCCAGGCAGATAACATCGAGGTGGGCGACGCCGTGCGGTGGATGACAGGCTTGGCCAACAGCCTAAGGAACGCCAAGAAGCACGGTACAATAATAAAAAAAAAGAACTAGCCGATGAAGAACTCATGACGATCCCAACACTTTCAGAATCCTCCGGCGAATTCGACCTGAGGAGCGTGATCGAAGAGAGCGCCTCCAAGACGCGCAACAAGCGCACGCCGAAAGTATCCGAGTCATCGGATCCTGAACTGGAGACGAAGCAGAACCGTAAGAGAGTTACGAAGCTCTCCGACACTAGCGATGGCGGGTCGGAAGGATTGGACGTAAGGAAGGCGAACCCGATACCTGAGTGTTAGCATTAGAACATTCAAAAATCCTGATAGGAGGAGACGTTCCAAAAGACCGTGTCCTTACTGTTGGAGATGTTCCCCTATTCATGTTCCCTGGAGGTGACTCATTGCCTCCAGCTGATGACCGGGGACGTTGAGAGGACGGCGCAGCTCATTATGTATAGACATGAGACTGGACAAAGTCTTCAGCCCTCCGATAGGAAGGTAAATAATTGCTATTTTTGACTTAACATTTTGGACTAAGTGCATGCTGCTTGTATCTTTGCCGTAGTTTGACAAAGGGTCAAAAGTGGGAGTCGACGACAAAGCTATCAAGGACCGTATCTTGGGCAAGTATGGCTTCGTGGACCAGGAGGAGGACACTCGTTATCATAGGCCTACTCTGAGAGCTGCTGTAAGTATAACACTGTTGGTACAGTGAACTCTGGATGATCGCGACCTCGGGGTTCCTGAAAAAATTGCGCTTACCCGAGACGTTTGATAATCCACTAATGCCAATGGGACAGGGAACTAAGGCCCTCTGACTTTCTGCTAGGCAACTGAGGCCTTTTTCGCCACGTGATTAATGCGCACTAATTGCAGAATACCAGCGACCCCAAGCCGCCCCAATCAGAGTAGCAATAATGCTCCAAGTGCAGCACAAAAATTATATATGTACTGGCAATGCAAGCAGATCCAAGCTTTTTTGGATTTTTTGGGATTCGAATATCTTGTATTGCTGGTACTTTTTCTATGAGGTGCTGCAAGTATATTTGATGAGAACATAATATGTGATGTGCTTCAAAGCCAGTCGAATACTCTGACCTCACCTCAATACATGACTCTGCCTTAATAGGATGACAAGAAGATGATTCGCTATCGCGACGGCAAGATCGTAAGCACAAAGGGCGAGCGCTTCACCCAGGTTTCGAAGCAGGAGTCGGAGGAGATGAAGAAGACGATCGTAAATATGCTCAACCCTTCACTTAACTGACATTTGCCCACCAGCGGACCTTTTCCGTCCGCTGGACTACGACTCCTCTTTTTAGTACGTCTCCTCTTCAAAACCAATTCTGCCAGGAGGTCGATTAACCTCACTTTTCTCACGAAACAGTCGGTTGTCGATGTTAGCTAACAGTACGAACGAGCTGGCTGACTACCACGAAAACAAGGTCGCCAGCACCGTTAGCGTACTCACAAGTACCAGCCGGATACCATAGCTATATTTGTCTATGACCAACTTTGTGATAGCGTCGCAGCAATCGAGCTTGTCAACTTGGACTGGAGGGATTGCCAAGTCCGCACTAACAACTCTCTTTCTCTCCTTACACGCTGCCTCGGATCTGCAGAAAATTTGACAAAGAATCTCCAGCACCAAATCTCTTTGACATTGGTGTCCACCCTGCTTCTGTAGTATTAGCGACGATGTTGTTAGTTCAATTAACCTCTTATTCCGCATGCGTGATCTGTGCAAAGATCACTGTTTCTGTCAGATTCTTCCATGCTCTACAATCAAACTCTGTTCTCTTATCCTTCACCCCCGCTTTCCTCTCAGCCCAGCAACCGTTGCTAGCCCTTTTCTTGCACCGATTGATGCGGGCAACGCCACATTTTACCGTTTAAGTATTAACAACTGGATTAGGAAATGCAATTTCACTCCTGTAGAAACTTTGTGACAGCGATTGAGTAAGATTCAAGTAGTCTTCCCCAATGTGTTGTTTGTGATTTACATTAGGAAACCTGAAGGCAGCTGACCGCAGTTATAATCTGATAAGCATGTTGGTATTCTAGCCTAAATACATCTTTGGATAACGAAAGCAAGGAATGAAGAACTTTTATGAAGCTTCTCTCACCTAGATAGCTAATAATTATTACACGAGGCTGCATAATGATGCAGAACATTCTGATGCAAGATGATGTCGAGAAAGCACAATAATTCAACGAAAACTTGCAAATATGCAAGAAATACGCAGACAGGAAGTGCAGCCTTTATTAACACGAGTCTTTTATGCTTAAAAGAGCCAGAAGTGCATGTACATGTGCATTAATATGTTGCTGGCAGCTCGGAGCATCAATGATGGTCGATCACTGATTCCTATTTGAGTGGAAGTGGCATTTCCTGTTCAAAGAAGATTTACTTCTCCCTTAAGTATACTTGCACTTTTACTTATGTTGAAGCGTCCTGTGCGACATCGTCTGACCCTAACAACCTCACTCACCATGTCATAAGTGTGACGTGATCTCACGTTCAGCATAATTTAGTTTGTTCATGAGCTATTAATTCTGCGTCCCGCAATCCTCAAGCATAAAAACAATGTTTTTGCTCTCTTTCCCATTTCGATATTGTACAGTTGCACATGCATGAATTATTGTACTTATCTATGTTGACGTTAGAATCAGTACTAATTGTTTACAAGTTTCTTGAAAAAGCTGACGAAGCTATATGAGGTCATCCACATCAGTAGTTGCAGTATTTAGTGCAGGCATATGTATATGCAGTAGATGTGCCAAGATGGATTAACGCTAAGCTAAAAATAAAACGCTAGCACAAGGTTGTCTACCCAAACATTTGATTGTAAACTTGGCCAAAGAATGCCTCCACCTGTCCCACCAGAGACTTCTCGTACTGCCTCTTGCGCTCTAGTTCCATGAGTTGCTGTCTGCGCCAGGCCAAGTACCTCATTCGCGCCAAATGCTCCTCCTTCGTCACGACCGCCTCAGTCGGCGAGACGTCGAGATGTGGTTCCTCTTTTTCTTCCTCTTCTTCTTCAGGTGTCTCAGCCTCTAAGTCCTCGTGTAACATTCGGTCTTCGATGATGTCCACATGCTCATGGTCCTCGTTGACAAGCTTCACCGGCAGGTCAACCGTAACAGCGGCATCGGCTACACTCCCTGCGCAACAACGTACTTTGCCGAAGCCGCAGGATCTGCCGAAGAGAAAATCCTGTTTCTCCACCGGACAGGACTCGGACTCGGCGCACGTGCAGGCCTCGTTTCTCCATTCTTTGAGCGTCACCACTTGTATTCTCTTGGTCACCTTTGTTGATGAGACGAGAAACAATAAGTCGTGTTACAAGATAACGTGATGTCACATTAAAATTATGCTATAGTCACCTCTGGTTGGCTCTCCTGTTCAACTTGAGGGGTGCCCGCCACAGCAGATTTGATCATGACCCTATGTCTGTCTTTCTCGTCAATCAAGAGCTCTTGTAGTGCCACGGACAGTTGCTTCTGTTTGAGGGGAAACTCTGGCAGCATCGCCACCTTTTCAGCTACGGCCGCCCTCAAGTTTTTAGTGCTGCTTAGGCCATTTCTGAGGCTCCTGCGAGAGCAGCATAACCTGGTATTGTGACTCTGGCACCTTGGGGAGGAATATTCGAATATCGGTTAACTAATAATAGGCACATTCCTGTGTACTACCGCAACCTGAATCCAATGTGTTGAGCGTGTGGGATCTCGACTTGGCAGTGCTGAGGAGGGCGACAACCGCAAGTCCGCGGATCTACCACGTGCAAGAGTTGCTTCAGTTCCCGAGGGTCAAAAGCCAAAGAAGAGGCCGCTAAAGTTAACACGGTCAAAAAACCCGACTTTCTCATTATGCCTATTGACAGTCTACTCGGAATAGTTAGTACGGAAAGAGAAGCTGTTGTCTGTCTGTAAGGCGATGACCGACACAGCACAGGTACATAGTACAAACTGCGTAGACTACCTGGCAGTAGGTCGCCATCGCGCTGACCGTTGGTGGAAGGTAGCAGGAGGTTGGCGAGGAGACTCAATTCTTCTTCCTAGACGGGGGTTTCCCGATCAGGACGTCAAGAATGAACGTGCGCTTTTGCGCACGGTCTTTCGACGCCGATGAGCTCACGTATGTAAATGCATATATAACATGTGTAGCAGTTTTTGTACGTGTGCTTGCCCTTACACATGTACCACATGTTGTGGACGTGGGCAAACTTTTGGTCAACTACGCCACAGGGTCATAACCACAGAGCTGGCGACGCTGAACAGTCAGCAGCTGAAACGTAAACACAGCTGATGGGTAAACTGACGAAACTAGAGTAAGGTGTTGCAGGATTTCTGTGTGTCGGACGCGGACGTCATGTTGGCAAAGGACGTGTTAGCGTGCTCCTTGCCTCAGTGGTACGACTCTTTCGCCAAGGTGACAATTCCCACTGAAATCTTGCCCTTGCCTGCTGATGTGCTTGACTACCTACGTTGCGACGGAACCCTCCTCCTTCCCCGAGAGTGCGACCTCGACCTCAAGAACAAGACTGACAACGCGAGTGACAACTCTGAGAACAGCGAAACTGATTGGTCTCACGCTGACAACGAAGAGCACGAGCGCCCCTCATTCCCTGAGTTCAGCGCAGCTGTCAGAAGGACCATCCAGAGTCTGGGTGGTGTAGCTTTCTGCAAGCTGGACTGGAGCTCGCCTCGGGATGCCACATGGATAGCCTTTGGAAACAACCTTCGCGTGACAGATCCGGGGCAGCTGTACCTTCTGCTGAAGAGCTCCGATTTTGTCCGCCATGATCTGATTCGTCCGTTTCATGGATGTGAGGACGCTGCCGAGGCTGAGGTTAATTCTCCCAAGACTAGTTACTCCGTAATCCTACGCAAATGGGTGGACATCAATCCGGGTCACGAATTTCGTTGCTTCGTCAAAGGCAGGCGACTGCTTGCAATCTCCCAGCGAGACGTCACCCAGTTTTATCGCCATGTAGGTGAGGACAAAGAGAGCATCCTGACCGACATCACCAGCTTTTTTGGTGAGCATATCCAGGGGAGATTTCCTTTGGAGAACTTCGTCTTCGATGTCGTACGCCAAGCGAAAGACCGTGTCTCCTTGGTGGACTTCGGACCCTTTGGACCGATCACAGACCCAGGTCTGTTTGTTTGGGATGATCTTATTCAGATGGGCAAAGAAGACGGCATCGACTTTCAGTTCATCGAGACCAATGCAGGCATTCAGCCAAATGGTATGCGTCAGTATTCCTTGCCATTGGACATAGTTGATCTGTCGACAGGAAGTGATCCCTATAAGTTGATCGATTTTCTCAAGCTCCAACAGCAGCAGCAGGAAAAGGAGACTCAGTGAATGTGGTGAAGCTGTCAGTGCATCTTCATCCGGATTGCACCTTAACTCTTTCAGAATTCGGTGACATTCATTCGCTCTACCAACGTCTGAATTTGCCATGCTCACAGTTCCTCTTACGTTAGATCTCTTTGGCCTGCCGCTAACGTCCTGATATTGATTTTCCTCTTTCGTGATGACTCTTAGGCCAAAGTACAGGTTGATCAAGAGCAACACTGCTGGGAAAGTCACGCTGCGGAGCATGACGGGATGATGCTCAAAACTGGTGGAATCCTCGCTCCCTCTTGATGCTTTTCTCTCGCATCCTTGAAGATTCATCACATGTTGAACTGGACGAAGACCAATGCGAGGAAGAAGCTAGCACTCATCAAGAGGTGGCTGGGATGATTGGGTCAAAAGAGCCATGCTAGTTGGATGCCTTTTATTTTCCGAAGAGTCCCTCTGTTTGCAAGAGTGGAACGAAATCCTCTGAGTGATAGCATGATACCAATTAAGTTGTTTATGGTTCGACCCTTTGGCTATGCACTGGCCCCTAAATTTGTGCCTTTGTGAATAGTGCATTTCCTACACAGCTCGCAAATAAAGACAATAAAAGTTAAGAGATGTTTTACGTTGATCACGTTGCGCATCCTGGAGTCGTGTGATGCAGCACGCCATAGGTGCCTGAAGTGGAGGCGAACAAATAAAATTGAGATGTGCTAATTCAAAATTACACCATTTTATTTCTTACAAAGCACAAGTACTGTACAATAGAGTCTGCATGAAGAACGTGAAATAGTTCTCTCATCCCGCACTCACTCTATTGGGGAACTGCGTTGATTTGCTTCTTTAACTGCATGATACTATCCCTTTGGTCGGCAGGTAAGAGGGCGATCTGTTCGTCGGTCAGCTTAAGGACTTGCATAATCAGCTGGGCCTTGTCCGGCTCTGCTCCAGCCAGGTGCGGTGGCAGGCCGGGAGGCAAAGACTGTCTGACCGGGGCAGGCTGCTGGCGGGGTCGGTCGTAACCCCGAGGGTCACGGCTGCGAGGATCTCGGGTGGCAGGGGGGCCGGCAAAACGTTCCTCACGCATAGACGGAGAAGGATCAACTTCACGGCCATAAGCACCTCCTCCTACTGAAGATGAAGGTCCTGCCATCGCCATCTGCGAACCACCGCCAAAGGGCGCGTGAGAGGGAGGCCCCTCATTCCCCATGATCGGAGGAGGCATGATGGGATTTACCCCACCCATGGGATTGAACCCTTGAGCGCCCACGTCCATGGGCAAGTTTGGTGCCGCAGACCTGCCAGATGGGCCCATCTGTTGGTGAAAAGCTGGTGGCCTGGGCTGTGCCTTGTGCAGCATTGTCACGGCTAGTTCAGGATCTACAATTCTGCAACAGAATACTTCGTGAAATCCTTCTTGAGTACTGACAAATAACCATGAAGTCTCACCTCATAACGACCTGGGCCTGCAACAGTGCATACGCTAGCTGAGGATTCTGGTTGAGCATCATTCTGGCCTCTTGCGGGTTATTCTGAATGCACATCTTCATCTGGCGCATCAGTTCAAACATGTTTTCAGGCGGCAGGGAAGCGACCGCTTTTGAGATTGTCTCCGGGGCCTGTTCAGGCTCGACTGGTTGTCCGTAAGGACTCTCCAATGCCGCGGCCGCTGCCGCCGCGGCCGCCTGACCGCTCACAATGGCCTGCATCTCGATACGGCTTTTCTCCGTGCAGGCGTTGTCCACTCGCAAGGTGCGGCCCCCAATCTCGTAGCCGTTAAGATTGCGCATGGCGCTCAGGGCTGTCTCGGCATCCTTGTACTCGCAGAATCCATACCCCTTTGGCTTGCCGTTCTCCCGATCGTATACCAACTTGAACGAGTTGACGGGTCCGACTTCAGAGAAGATCTCCTTCAACTTCTCCTCGGTGGCTTCGTAGGGAATGTTGCCGACGAAGACCGAGCGCTGGGACTTGTCAACGTTTCCGTCCGAGTTCGTGGCCATCCTGTCCAGAGATTACTCCTACGAGGCTTGGTACACGTGTCCGGGTTCTTATCGCCGAACTCCTTGCCTCGTTCTGGTCCCCGTCCACACAAGAGACCGTGAACTGTTGTGTTCTGCTGACTAGGCTGAAGCTGAAGTGGGCGCGCACGCAAGAGCCAAGTCTTTGCGCAGGAGAGATAGTGGCATTTTTGTTCAGTGCAGCTGTTGTGCGCTGGTCGCCAGGGTTACCATTACGGGTACCAGATTCAGATTTTTTTTAAAAAATTTTAAAGCTGATTTTTTAAAAAAAATCAGCTACCCTAGATACAGATCTCTCTAAGGCCGAAGTTATTGGAGGCAATGCTTAAAGAGTGTGCTACACCATGGAGTCGAAAAATCCATGTGAATTCTAAGGGACACTACTGTTCACAGTACTCTATAAAAGAAACCTCTTTCAGTACGTAATGCTAATAGTCCTTTCTCTCTCGGCGAGAGGGCGCTGCGAACCAATCGGGCTGGTGGTCGTCGTCAGCTGTTTGCTGTATCGTAGATAAATGAGGGATAAACACTGTATAGAGTAAATGGGTGACGTAGGTGACCGAAAAGGCCCGTTCTCTCGTTGACTCTTATTAGCGACCTCATTTGTGGGGAGACATCACCTTTGGCAACGATTGAGAGTCCCACTGGACAAGAGGGGATTTGACTCCACAGACATTCCAGAAATAGTCCATTTGGGGGCGGGGGGCGGCGGGGGGGGTGGGGGGGGGGGGTGGGGGGGGGTGGGGGGGGGGGCGGGGGGGGGGGGGGGGGG